>R26__coassemble_1029_pt1 | contig 14701 bp, 15 predicted proteins | sample R26__metabat2_low_PE_020 | metagenome-assembled genome bin R26
ATCACATGCATCAAGGAACATAAGAATGTCCTGATCGAGAAGCCTTTTGCAATGAGCAAGGCCGAGGCTGACAGCATCTTCACTGAAGCCAAGAACCGCGGAGTATTCGTATGCGAGGGAATGTGGCCTAACTTCATGCCCCTTCACAAGAAGATGAAGGAGTGGATCGCTGAAGGAAGGATCGGTTCCGTAAACTACATAAGCGCAAATCTGGGTTACGACCTGTCCGAGGTAAAGAGACTCTACGATCCCGTTCTGGGCGGCGGTGCTTATCTCGACCTCGGCGTATATACAACGAACCTCGCTATGTCGTTCATGGGCGACAACATCAATGTATCGAGAGTATTCGCGAGAAGGCTGTCCACCGGATGCGACAGGGATACGACCTATATCCTGGAGACAGAAGACGGTTCGATAATGGCCAATCTCTATGTCACGATGGCTGCCGCGACCGACAAGAACGGCGCCATCATCGGCGAGAAGGGCAAGATCGTCATTACCAACATCAACAACTACAGACACATAGAGCTTCTTACACCTGACGATGAGCTCATCGAAGCCTGCGATGCCGAAGGCGAGTTCTATGCTGGTCTCGTGTGTGAGATGAGAGCCTGCATGAAGGCAATTCAGAAGGGCCGCATCCAGTGCGCCGAGATGCCATGGCAGAGGACGGCACAGATCGCAAGGATCAACGATACCGTCCGTGTGATGATGTAAGAAGACTGCCGGGAAGGAATGTTCAATGAGTGAGATTTCAGAATCAGCCAGGAACAAGCGCAGGATAAGATTTATCGTCAACAACGGTATCATCGCGGCTCTCTACGTCGTACTTACCCTGCCTTTTGCGCAGATAGCATACGGTCCTATCCAGGTAAGACTCGCGGAAGTGCTTACGGTGCTTCCTATCTTCTCGATGGGAACGATCCCGGGTGTAACGCTCGGATGCTTCCTTGCAAACCTTTTTAACCCCGGCAACCTGGGCCCGATCGACATCATCTTCGGAACCCTCGCGACACTCATCGCAGGCTTCCTGTCATACTGGATCGGCAAGGTCAGCCCTTATCTCGGCATCATCCCGCCGGTAGTTGCCAACGGCCTTATCGTCGGCGGATATCTGCCGTTCCTTCTTGCGGACGGTTCCTCTGCGATCACGGCTCAGGTCGTGCTCATCAGCATGCTTGAAGTCGCAGGCTCTGAAGCAGCGCTTCTCGTTATCCTCGGCCTGCCGCTCGTAGTGCTCATCAAGAAGACAAAGATAAAGGATCTGCTCTGATGCCCCAGTATTTTGAACCCGTACCGACTACAGCGAGCGACCGCAGGACCTTCAAGTACACGGGTCTTAACCGCAACCTCACGTTCACCACGGATACGTCGGTGTTCTCGAGGAGCGGCGTCGATTTCGGGACGGACCTCCTTCTCGAAGAGTCCGTGAAGGACATCAAGGCGCGCGGGATCAAGCCCATGCACATGCTCGATCTCGGATGCGGTGCAGGCATAGTGGGAGTAACGTTTAAGAGTTACTTTGCAAGGTGCGAGGTCTACGGTACTGACGTCAACACGCGTGCTGTGGCTCTCGCGGAAGAGAACGCCGTGAACAATAACGCAGACTGCACTTTCGTGGCAGGAGATGTTACGTCGGCTTTGCCTGAAGGCCTGCTATTTGATACGATACTAACGAATCCTCCCGTCAGGGCAGGCAAGAAGACAGTGTTCCGGTTCTACGAAGAATCCTACGAGAGACTGGAGAACGGCGGAAGTCTTTATGTTGTGCTCCAGCGTAAGCAGGGCGCACCCTCAACCAGGGCAAAGCTCATCGAGCTCTTCGGCAACTGTACGAATGTCGCGACCGACGGCGGATACCACATAATGAGAGCTGACAAGACATGACGCTGCCGTATCCTTTCCTCGATTCATATACGATGTTCTTCATCTACAGCTTCATCGGCTGGATAGTCGAAGTCATCTATTACGGCGTAACTGAGGGAAGGTTCATCAACAGAGGCTTCCTCGCAGGCCCCATGTGCCCCGTGTACGGCATCGGCTTCTATGCCGCGATATGGCTGTTCAATCCCTTCGTCGGGAATTTCTTCGTCATATTCTTTGGTACTGCAACAGCAGCGACCATCGTGGAACTCATCGCAGGCATCATCTTATTCCACACCTTCCACATGAGGTGGTGGGACTACTCCGAATATAAGCTCAACTTCCACGGCTACATCTGCCTCAGGTTCTACATCTACTGGGGCATCGCGTGCTCGCTCGGACTCTACGTGCTGCATCCGGCAGTGCTCTGGGTCGTAAACAGCGTTCCCCACATCGCGAAACTGATAGTCGTCTCCGTCTTCACGCTGTTCATGATCATCGACATCATCACCACGATCGGAACGATCATCGGCTTCAGGAAAAAGCTCGCCGCATTTGCGAGAGTCACGTCGGGCGTTAAGGTCGTATCGGACAAGATCGGCGAGCAGATATACAGCAGCGTTGATACTGTGGTCACGGTATCAGAACCCACGAAGAGACATTACGACGAATACAGGAAGCTGGTGCTCGAGAACAGGAAGGCAGAGCGTGAGCTTGCCGCCACGCACAGGGCGGAGGAGAAGGCTTTCGCAGAGCAGTTCACAGCAGCGGAGATGGAGAGCATCCGTCTTGCAAAGAAGGCTGCGGCAGGTGCCAGGGATACATTCATCAATTCGTTCAAGTATTCGGAGCAGCGTATCCTGGCGATCGTATCGAATGTAAGCGATCTTCCGTCTTCTGCGCTGGGAAGGCTTAAGAAGCTCGTCAGATACAAAGAGCACGGCATATATACGGAAGAACAGACTGATATCCCCGAGATGGATATCGATCAGGATCCGCTGGACTCGTCGGGTCTGTAATAAAACACTCTCATCGGTTATAATATGCGCGTATTTTTAAGGAGGCATTTATATGTCATCAGCATGTGATTCGTGCCCGTCAAAGAGCGGTTGCACATCCCAGGATACCTGTCCCACGGCTAACGGCGCTCCTGCCAGAGAGCCTCTCGCACAGGGATCCGAGATCAAGACAGTAATCGGTATCGCCAGCGGTAAGGGCGGCGTAGGCAAGTCCTTCGTCACTTCTACTCTCGCGGTATCTCTGGCTCGCAAAGGCCTTAAGGTCGGCATCATGGATGCGGACGTAACAGGTCCGTCCATCCCTCAGTCATTCGGATTTAAGGAGAACCTTCAGGCAAATGCCGACGGCCTCATAATCCCTGCAGAGACCAAGACCGGCATCAAGGCAGTCAGCGTCAATCTGCTCCTCGAGAACAAGGAAGCTCCGGTCATCTGGAGAGGTCCCATTCTCAATTCACTCGTAAGACAGTTCTGGGGACAGACTGACTGGGGCACACTGGATGTCCTTCTCATCGACATGCCTCCTGGAACGGGTGACGTGCCTCTCACGGTATTCCAGGCGATCCCGATCGACGGCATCGTTCTCGTAGCCACATCGCAGGATCTCGTATCCATGATCGTCAACAAGGCGAGGAACATGGCTTCCATGATGAATGTCAAGGTCCTTGGTCTCGTCGAGAACATGAGCTATATCAAGTGCCCTGACTGCGGTAAGGAGATAAGGCTCTACGGCGACGGCTCCAATCTCGAGAAGTCCGCTTCCGAGATCGGCGCTTCTGTCCTCGACAGCCTGCCTCTCGATCCCGAGGTAACAAAGCTCGTGGATTCAGGCAATACCGAGCAGGTCGCAGAAGACATCCTCAAGGGCACTACCGATATGTGCCTTAAGCTCGTGAATTCATGAGAAGAGCGGTAAGCGTCATTCTCGCTTTTGTCATGAGCGCAACTCTTGTGTGCTCGTGCAACGGCGCTGCTAAGGTTGAGGATTACCTCGGAGATTATGACTACGAGGCTCCCGCCATCTGCATGGTCTACGAACCTGTCGAAGGCGAGTTCGATGAAGAAGGCAATGCGCTCTACGGAATACAGTACCGCGAGGTCACGGATCTCGACGGACTTCTTAAGGTTCCGGATCAGACGTACTTGCTGTACTTTTACAATTCTCTTGATTCTACCGCCTGGGCAGTGACCGCCGTGGTCGAAGACATAGCTGAAGCAGAAGAAGGCAAGCTCATCGTTATCGCGCTCGACCAGAGCCAGTACACGAACCTTACTTCACAGTTCGGCATCACCGCCGTTCCGGATTTTGCTTTGGTTAGGAACTATGCCGAGATCTCGGTCTTCGGCAGTGCTGATTACAGCTCGTGGAGTGTGGACGATATAGTCATCTGGCTCGATGCCAACGGCTATCCGATATAGGAGGTTAACAAATGGGAGAATATGCTTACATCAGTACGATAGGACAGGACAGTCATGCATTTGCAGAGACCGGAGAAGGTCCCATTAAGCTGTGCGGAGTTGACATCCCGTTTGACAGGGCATTCAGAGCCAACAGCGACGGAGATGTCGCGCTCCATGCGATAACCAATGCTATATCCGGATATACGGGTGTAAACATATTGGGCGGTGCTGCCGATAAGATCTGCCTCGAGCAGGGCATCAAGGACAGCACGGTCTATCTTGAAGAAGCACTTAAGTACATGGAAGGCGCTGAGATAATACACTGCTCCATGACGATAGAGTGCTTAAGGCCGAAGCTCAAGGAATACATTCCTGCGATGAAGGAGAAGACAGGCGAGCTCCTCGGAATACCTGCGTCATCAGTCGGCATTACGGCAACGACCGGTGAAGGCCTCACGGGATTCGGCAGGGGAGAAGGCGTTCAGGTCTTCGTCATCCTCACGATAAAGAAGGAACTCTGATCAGTCCTCGAAGGGCTCCAATTCACCTCTTGATCTGATGATCTCATATGCGACTGCGATATCTTCGGGAGTCGTTATCTTGATGTTCGAATAACTTCCCTTAGCAAGGAATACTTCAATGCCGAGCTCTTCTGCGAGAGCGGTATCGTCCGTTGCCGTGATGTTATTGGCAGCGGCGTGTTCATAGCACTGTACGAGCTCTTTGTATCTGAAGCCCTGCGGAGTCTGGACTGCATAGAAGTCCTCGCGTACGGGGGTGGATTCTACGATGACATCGCCGTCTCTTACGTTTACCTTCTTAAGAGTGTCCTTCACGGGAGTGGCTGTGCAGGATACTGCGTGATCCTTGAGACCTTCGAATACGGCATCGATATCAGCGGCAGTAACAAGGCATCTCGCTCCGTCGTGAATGAGCACGGCATCTGTATCAGATGCGCCTTCGATCGCCTTGATGCCGTTATAGACAGACTCAGTTCTGGAAGCGCCTCCGAGAGTGTAGGTCACATCCATGTCGGGGAAGGAAGCCTTGCACATCTGCTCCAGCTTCGGCATCAGTTCTTCCGTGGTAACGAGTATGCAGTGGACGTTAAGTCCCGCGTGCATGTCAGCGAAAGCAGAGATCGCGGTAAGCGTCCTTACGATGACGGGAATGCCGCCTATCGGAAGGATTATCTTCGGTATATCTCCGCCCATGCGCTTCCCGGAGCCTGCTGCAGGTATTACAAAGAAACAATCGGAACCCATATTACTTTCCTCCCGTGAACAGCATATCAAATGAATCCTTGATGTTGTCTATATAAAGCCTGGTTATGTTATCGAATCCTGCTCTGTCAGATGAGGACAGGTCAGCGATCTCTTTCTCGAGCCCGTTCTCGCAGGAGCCGGGAAGGACTATCGTGGTGATGCCGAGCTTGGCAGCTTCAAGGCAGCGCTTGAGTATCCTCGTGACAGGCCTTACTTCTCCGGACAGTCCTACCTCGCCGATGATAAGGGTGTTGGGCTTGACCGGGACGTTCCTCGCGGAAGACACGATGGCTGCGCAGATCGCGAGGTCAGAAGCAGGATCGCTCACCTTAAGGCCGCCTATGATGTTGACGAAACAGTCGCATGACGACAGGTTAAGCTTCTGCACCTTATCGCACACGGCAAGGAGCATCATGACCCTGTTGCGGTCGGGTCCTGATGTCATTCTCTGAGGGGTGGGGTACGCACTCTCTGCAACAAGTGCCTGCACTTCGCATGTAAGAGCCTCGTTGCCTTCCAGGACGGAAGTGAGAACGGAGCCGGGGCTGTTGATCGGTCTGCCGGCAACGAGCAGTGCCTTGGAGCTCTCGACAGGTCTCAAGCCCTTGTCGCCCATCTCGAAGAAAGCAAGTTCATTGCTCTTGCCGAATCTGTTCTTGATGGATCTTAATATCCTGTAACCGCCGGTGCTGTCGCCTTCGAAAGTAAGCACGGTATCGACCATGTGCTCTATCGTCTTGGGTCCTGCGATCGAGCCCTCCTTGGTGATGTGGCCGACCATGATTATCGAGATGCCGTTGGTCTTGGCGATCCTTATGAGACCTGCCGTGACCTCTCTTGTCTGCGTAACGCTTCCGGGCGTGCCGGTGATCTCTTCGGAGTACAGCGTCTGCATCGAATCGATGATGCAAAGAGACGGCTTGTTCTTTTTGATCTCTTCCGCGATGACCTCGAAGCGCGTCTCACCGCAGATCAGGATATCTCTGGTAATGCCGAGCCTTGAAGCCCTCATTCCTATCTGTGCGGGAGATTCTTCTCCCGATACATAGAGCACTTCGCCTTCGCCCTTGAAGCTGTCGGCAAGCTGCAGGAGTATCGTGGACTTACCGATGCCCGGTTCACCTACCACGAGGGTAAGGGATCCTCTCGTTATTCCGCCTCCAAAAAGCTGGTCCAATACGGGTATGCCCGCACTCTCCCTGACATAGTTCTCCTTGCCTGCGTCCTTGAGGCGCAGCGTTACCGCGGAATCTGTCCAAGAGAAAGTATTTGCCTTGTATACAGGTGATTCAGACTTGGGATTGTTCGAAGCAGGCTTATCGTCGGGTGCTTCAACAAATGTATTGAACTGACCGCACCCCGGACATTTGCCAAGCCAGCCGGTCGACTCGTAACCGCATTCCTTGCAGTAAAAGGTTGATTTCTTCTTTGCCATATCCTATTGCTCCGTCTTTTTAATGTAAGTATAGCAAATAGTATCGGAAGAAGAGTTCCATTTATGGTGCAGAAAGAAAATTGAGACTTTTACGGCTCAACACATTCGATGATGACCCACCTGATAGAGCCGTGTCCGTCTATCACGGAGGTTACCGTATTGTCGTAGACGATCTTGTAACGGTCGGGTGCGTAGAGCTCTATCTCGGTCAGGAGTTCGCATGAGCCCGGATTGACATCGAGGACGAAAGCATCGCAGTCGAACTCGGCCTGGAAACGGTCGAGCTCATAGAGGTTATTTATGTTCATCTTGCCAGTCACATAGTCGATACCGGAGAAATTGCTGTTATACGGATCGAAGCGGTTGTCGATGTGGACCTTGATGCCGTTGAAGGCAAACCAGGAACCCGTGTCGTATGAATTGAATATCTTCTTGTATCCCGCTTCTTCGACATACTCGACTGCGCCCTTATCGAATGCAGCCATGGCCTCGGCATCCGCCATCGTGTTTGTCTTGATATACTTGCCGGAGAAGAATACGCCCGCAGCGATTATCATTACGGCTGTAACTCCCGTCAGCAGATAGTAGAAAGCATTCGACAGCCTGAGCTTATCGGGCACCTTCGGCAGGAGGTTCTTTTTAAGCCAGAGCAGCAGATCCTGATATGCCTCGGGTGCGAAAAGCACGACCGCTATTGCCAGGAGCAGCACGAACCTTCTGTATATGCACGCCATGATGAAGAACATGCAAAACAGCGCAACCTTGGTGACAGCCTTCTTCTCAAAGTCACGAAGACCGTTGCCAATCATGAATCCGATGAATACGAGAAGGATTATGAATGCCTGGACGATGGTGAGGTTCAGAGGTTTCCACTCATCGATAGTGCTGATAGCCTGTACAGAACCCGTCTGCTTAAGTCCGTATGTCCACAGTTCAATGCCGATGGGGTTGAGGAGCGAAGCTATGAATCCGGAAGCGATACCGGCGGCAAGAAGACCTGCCGTCTTGAAGTTCCTGTAGATGAGCTCGATAGCTATGAAGACTATGTAGACCACAAAGTAAAGCGGAACGAATCCGCCGTGGAACCAGGCGAGGACAAAACTGAAGAGGGTGAATATCCCGGTCTTGAATAAGGGCTTGCGGTCTCCGAGAAGAACTATCAGGGTAACAGTGAATGCAAGCGTGGAGACGAGCGAAGGTCTCGCGCTGTAATCAGGGAAACACTTCATGAGGCGCGTCAGGAACAAGACAAGCGCAATGATCAGCGGATGAACGCGCTCTCTTGAATAGAACACTGCTGCAATGGCTGCTGCGCAGGTGAACACCGAGCTGATGATGAGGACGCCCCATACGCCAAGGTATTTGTACATGAACCCTATCAGCACGTACCAGCCGCTCTCGTGAGCCGTGAATACCAGCCCTTCGTGCCAGCTGTAGATCTCTTCTGTTATGAGATGGCCAGAGGCCAGGGCATCAAGTCCGAGCCTGATCTGGATCGCACTGTCGTAGACCCAGTTTGCGATGTGCTCGATGGAAGCAAAGGGTCCGAAGATGAGCAACGCTGCCGCGATGAGGAAAAGGGTGGACGGACCGAATACTTTTGACTTCTTAAGCTTGATGTCTGTTTTCTTATACATGCGTTGATTTTATGGTCAAAGGCCTTGATATGTCAAATAATAATGCTTTTTACTGTGCGTTGCGCAATAAGCGGGACACGTCTGATTGCGCAAATTACACAAAATTGCGCAGGGCTTCCTGAGAAACGGATCTGCGCGGAAGTGGCGGTATGCCTTGGTGCTGCTGGCTTTCGAGGCGGATACAGGCGGAACAGACCCCGCGAAAACAGGTTTGACATGCTGCGCAATCACTTGTAGACTATTGATAGATGCACAACCGATTGCGCATGTTGTGCTACTTACGTAAGGCAGGCTTTCAAGGGTGAACAAGATAACCATAGACGACATAGCGAGAGATCTCGGCATATCCAAGACCACAGTATCCAGGTCGATCTCCGGCAAGGGCAGGATCAGCAGGAAGACCCGCCGGATGGTGCTCGACTACATCAAGGAGCACGACTATACGCCGAATCCGATCGCAAGGGGACTTGCGCAATCCAAGACATACAACATCGGCTGGGTGGTGCCTGGCGACTCGGAGAATTTCTCGCTGCCTTACTTCCAGCTTACGATGTTCGGAATGTGCGAAGCCGCTCAGACAGAGAACTACGATGTTCTCCTGATAATGAGCTATGACAGCGATATCTCAAGACTCGAGAACATGCTCAGGAACCGTAAGGTTGACGGCGTTGTTCTCGGAAGGACCTGGGAGAATGACATGAACATCAAGGCGCTCAAGGATAACGGACTCCCGTTCGTGGTAATAGGCGGTACGGACGCTCCCGATGTTGTCCAGATAGATAACGACCACATCGGCGCCTGCAGCGAACTTACTTCGATAATACTGATGAAGGGCACGGATAAGCTCGCATTTATCTGCGGCAACTCTGCCCAGGTGGTCAACCAGACCCGCAGGGAAGGCTTTGTCAAAGGCCTCGAGAAGTGCGGGAAGAGTGAGAAGGACGCCCTGTTCTACATGGACTGCGATTCGGCAGCACAGATCGAGAGGGCGACTGATGAGGCGATAAGGACCGGCGCGGAATGCATAGTCTGCGCGGATGACTATATAGCGAACTCTGTGCTCGTCAAGCTCTCGCGTGACGGCAAAGAGGTACCGAAGGATATCAAGATAGCCTCCTTCTATAACAGCGCTCTCCTCGAACACAACCGGCCGCCTGTGACGTCTATCCAGTACGATCCCAGACAGCTCGGCTTCGAGGCGGCGCGCACGCTCATCGCCATGATCAACGGCGAGAAGGTTCAGACCAAGAAGCTGCTGGGCTACGAAGTCGTTCTCAAGGGTTCGACACTTTAAGGAAAACATAAACTGTTTTTTGGACTGTCCCGGATGCATCCTCCCATCCGGGGCAGTCTTGTTTTCTTCGGTTTTTTACTGATTAGAGGGGTCTTTGTTTTGCTAAAATAGCAATTGATAACTTGCCTTAAAAGATATAGAATTCTTGCGTATGCAATATAGGAGGAGTGCGCGTGACTGACGAGCTTAAGGACATAGTATATGCTGACTTGTTCAGATACACGGGCAATACCCGCCGTTTTAAGAACATCTACGCATGCTATCTTGAAGAACGCCGTTCTTCGCCTGAGTTCTGCTATATCAGCACGATGCGAAGGGTCAGATATTACTACGACCAGATTCCCAAGTATGACGGAATAAGAAGGCTCTTCAACCAGTTCCTGTTCAAGATCTGGAACACGAGACTCGACCAGCTCTCAAGGAAATATCACTTCCAGATCCCTTACGATACAGAGATCGGCAAGGGCTTCTATCTGGCGCATTTCGGCAGGGTCATCATCCATCCTAAGGCAGTCATCGGCCATAACGTCAACGTATCGACCGGCGTTGTCATCGGCACCCAGTTCAGAGGCAAGCGCAAGGGCTCACCGCAGATCGGCAATTATGTCTGGATCGGCGCCAATGCCATCATCGTCGGCAATATCACAATAGGCAATAATGTTCTTATCGCTCCCGGAGCGTATGTTAACTTCGATGTACCGGACGGTTCAATCGTCATCGGCAACCCCGGCCTCATCAGAAGATCACAGGGCGCTACGCTCAACTACATCAACAACACGATACTGTTCGACGAGTACAATGTACGTTCGGATGGTGTCAGCTGATGGCACTCACAAGTTCTTTTTTCACGGACAACAGACGAAGGTTTGCAGATAAACTGCCGGATAACACGGTGGTGTATCTTTTTGCCGGCGAGGCTAAGAGGATGTGCGGTGATACGGATTACCGCTTCCTGCCTGACCGGAATTTCTACTACATGACAGGTCTTTCCCGCGCAGGTCTTATCCTCGTTATCGAGAAGAAGGCAGGCGTAACAAAAGACATCCTGTACGCTCCCGCCCACGATAAGATCGCGGAGCGCTGGGGCGGCAAGAGGCCGGACTTCGAAGAGCTCACGGCCATCTCCGGCATCGAAGATGTCAGGAATGACGACCTGTTCGACGAAGCTGCGATGGCAGAAGCAAAGGACGTCAACACAGGACTCGCTGTAGACGGAAGCTCCATCATGGAAGCGCCGAGGACCTTTACCGAGAAGATAACAACCTTCGGCGTAAAGCCCGCGAACATAGCCCCCATCATTACTGACCTTCGCCTCATCAAGAATGAGGACGAACTGGACTGCATCAGGCAGGCTGCGAAGATCACGGAAGAGGCGCTGGCCGAACTTAAGAAATACGTTAAGCCGGGCGTCACCGAGTATGAACTCTATACGCGCCTCGAGTTCGAGATGGCAAGAAGAGGCTCTCTTATCAACGCCTTCGAGACCATAGTGTCCTGCGGCACGAATGCATTCTATCTGCATCACTCAGATCCCGAGCGGGACGGTGCAGGTGTTGCGCAGGCAGGATCCGTTATCCAGATCGATGTCGGGGCAAGATATCAGGGATATTGCGCAGACATCTCCAGGGTGTTCTTTGTGGGCCGCCCGGACGAAGGCGATAAGCGCGTTGCCCTTCACGGCATCATCAGGAAGCTGAGGCAGGCGGCCTTTGACTATATCGCACCTGGCAGGACTTTTGCCGGGCTTAATTCACAAATGTATGACATATGCGGCAGATGGCTTGCGGCGCAGGGACTTATATCCGATAATTTTTGCGTAGGTGATGTGCAGAAGTATTACTGGCACAACACCTCGCATTATCTAGGGCTGGATGTCCACGATACGGGTCCCAAGGACCGCGCATTCACTGAAGGCAATTGCCTCGCGGTCGAACCCGGAATCTACATCCCCGAATGGGGTATCGGATTCCGTATTGAGGATGATGTAGTCGTGACTTCCGGCGGGTGCGAACTCCTGAGTTCAGGCACCGATGAGCTGGAGGGAATAATTGCCGACTGATCTGGCCATAAGCACACCGTTTCTTATAACTATCCTGGCTGTCGTTATGCTCCTTCTGGCAGGCGGAGCCTTTTTTGCTGTTTATGTTTCCTTCTGCGACAGGCTCTTCAAGAGGATATTCCACAGACCAAAGCCGATCCCCCAGGTGGACAGGTCTCCCATGGAGATAGACAGGTCCACCATCTTCGGACGCGGCAAGAACTGGTTCTATACATACAGGACGGAGTGGCTGAGCGTCAGGGTAAAGGCTTTCGATGGTACTCCGCTGTCGGCATACTTCAGGCCGTCTGCGGACAGGTCTTGCAGGAACATCGCGATATTCGTCCACGGTTATAACGAACACCCCGCGGAGATGGCGGCATATGCCAAGCTCCTCATGAAAAAGATCCAGTGCCACTGCCTGATCGTCCACCAGAGGGCGCACGGCATAAGCGGCGGAAAGGATTACACATACGGACTCAAAGAGAGCGTCGACCTCGAGACCTGGTTCGAATTTGCAAGGAACAGGATCGGACCTAACTGCAGGATATATGTGGTAGGCAGGGGAACCGGTGCGACGGCAGCACTTCTCGCCGCCGAGCAGGATGGCTTCTGCCCGAACGTCTGCGGCATAATCGCAGACTCTCCCGCGGAATCGCTTACGGCTCTTCTCAAGGCCGTCGCGCACAAAGAATCTTCCATGAAGCCCGAGGCTTTCATCTACCGCATAAGGAAGCTCGCGGGAAAGAAGTTCGGCTTCGACATCAACATGTGCGACTGCTCTTTGTATGCAGGCCGCATCAAGGTCCCGGTGCTGCTGTTCCAGGGAGGAGACGATGATGTCTGCCTGCCTGCGGGGACCAGAAATATATACGACAACATGCGCTGCAAGAAGAGGATGGTGGTAATTGATTCCGCGGAGCATCTGATGGCTTACGAAGCGGCACAGGCTACCTATGAGCGTGAGGTCCAGAAATTCATCGAATCCTGCGTCATGCGTCTTGTAAAGATCGGGGCAATGTAGTATATTTTGCTCGACAAATACGGAAATAACGGGGAGCTGCACTGCGGCTGAGAGGGCTTTATTGCCGACCCGCTGAACCTGACGGATAATGCCGGCGAAGGGATGTATTCTTACCATAGTTTTGCCTCCTCTGAACGGCGAAGACGCAGGTCGGTTTCCACAGGAGGTATTTTATGTCTGGAACACTCAATGTATCTAAGACGAGAAGGATCGCAGAGACCGCCATTATGCTCGCTCTGGGTATCGTCTTATCACTCGTTAAGCTGCTGGATCTGCCTTACGGCGGTTCCATCACGGTCGCCTGCATGCTGCCGGTGATCATAATCGCATATCGCTACGGTGTCGGTTACGGACTCTTCGCGGGCCTGCTTTACGGTATCTCGCAGCAGTTGCTCGGCCTTAACACTCTGTCCTATGTTACGACATGGCAGTCCGTAGTCGCAGTCATCATGCTCGACTATATAGTTGCCTTCGGCGTAATCGGATTCGGCGGCCTCTTCCGCAGGGTATCGAATCAGGCGAACGGTCTTGTTGCAGGCGTCATACTCGTATGCATCCTGAGATTCCTGTGCCATGTCGTATCGGGCTGTACAGTCTGGGCCGGCCTTTCCATCCCGACAAACGCAGCTCTGATCTACTCCATCGGTTACAACGCGACCTACATGATCCCCGAGACTATCGTTACTGCAGTTGCTGCTTACTATATCGGTTCCATCCTTGACTTCAGGGGTCCTGCGATCAGGAACCTGTCTTCCAAGAAGGAGACGAAGTTCCCTGTTCTGTCCTGGATCGGAGGCCTGCTCATCGTAGGTGCAGTTATCTTCGACGTCATTAATGTGTTCATGTATATCCAGAATGCCGAGACAGGTGATTTTGATATTACCGGACTCGTAAACGTCAACTGGCAGCTGATCCTTATCGTCAGCGTGATCGCCTTTGTCGTTGCCGGCATACTCTTCATTATCGCCAGAAAGAAAAAAGCATAATTGTTCTTAAAACGGAACAATTAACCATAAGTTAATATTATTCCCTTCCGTCGTGATTTATAATGATTAAAAGGTCTTGACCTTTTGAAATATCATACGGAAGGGAGTGATTTTATGAAGATCACTACACAGGGCAACGGGATCAGAATCGGTACCAGGCTCGAACAGAAGATCGCCGATAAGGTCGGTAAGTTCGACAAGTATTTCGGTGATGAGGGCTCCCTCAATGTACGTATCAGACCCGAAGGCAACAAGATGGTCGTCGAGATCACGATGAAGCTCGACGGAAAGATCTTAAGAGCGGAGGCTCGTGACGAAGATATTCTCACAGCTGTCGACAGGACAGTCGACAAGCTGGAGTCACAGATAAGAAGGCAGAAGACCAAGTTCCTCAAGAGGAAGAAGGAATATCCGGGAATCGTTAACTTCCTTGAAGATGACGGCGGCGCGGACTTTGATTTTGAAGACGAGCCGGACGAGAAGATCACGAAGACAAAGAAGTTCCCATTAAGACCCATGAGCGCCGAGGATGCCATCCTGCAACTCGAGATGCTCGGCCACGACTTCTTCGTATATCTCGACAGCGATACGGATTCCGTATGCATCGTTTACAAGAGGAATGACGGCGGATACGGTCTGCTCGAACCCGAGTATTGATCTGAAGTTTGAACCAAATCAGAGGCGGACCCCTGCAGGGTCCGCTTTTTTGTTGACTTAAAGGCTTTCAGCCGTTATAATA
>R26__coassemble_1041_pt1 | contig 14588 bp, 16 predicted proteins | sample R26__metabat2_low_PE_020 | metagenome-assembled genome bin R26
ATACTATGACCACTATAGCGATGAGCCTGTTAAACGCCTTCATTCGAACTTATACCCCTTACCCCACACAGTGACGATCCTCTTGGGAGACTTGGGTTCTTCTTCTATCTTCTGCCTGAGCCTCGTGATGTGCACAGTGAGCGTCTGCTGCTCGGACTCGCTGTCAAATCCCCATATCCTGCCAAACAGGAATTCCTTCGTCAGCACTTTGCCTTCGTTCTCCACCAGGAGCAGCATCAGCTCATATTCCTTGATGGTCATCTCGACCGGCTCTCCGTCCTTATAGACCTTGTAGTCGGCCTTGTTGATGGTGATATTCCCCGACGATATCTCGTCGCTCGAATAGCGTCTGGCGAACAGTCCCTTGACCTTGGCGATGAGGATATCGATATCGTACGGTTTCTCGATATAATCATCTGCGCCGAGAAGCAGTCCGTTGATCTTGTCATCCTTTGCCGTCTTGGCGCTTAAGATGAAGATCGGGACATTGCTGTTCTGCCTGATCTCCGAACAGACGGCATAACCGTCCATGCCGGGGAGCATGATGTCGAGGAGGATCATCCTGGCGCCGTATTTGCCGAACTTGTCCAGAGCTTCCTCGCCCGAGGGAGCCACGCTTACCAGGAATCCTTCCTTTTTAAGGAAGTCTGCCAGGAGTTCGGATATCTCCTTGTTATCCTCGACTATCAGTATATCGACCATTAAGTTACCAACCCATCTCCATCAGCCAGTTAGTAAGTTCTCTTTCTCTCTTCTTGAGCTCAGCCTCGCCGTCTGTCTGGGCACCAAGCTCATATTCGCCCTGGATGTTGCCGTCGACGATATAGAGGACTCTCGTGCATCTCGCGGCAACCTTGGCGTCGTGGGTAACGAGCATTATCGTCGCACCGCTGTTGTTGATCTTAACGAGCTCATCCATGACCTCGTTGGAAGATGTTCTGTTCAGCGCTCCCGTAGGCTCATCGGCAAAGATTATCTCGGGCTTGTTGATCATGCTCCTCGCGATGCAGGCCCTCTGAAGCTGTCCGCCGGACACTTCGTTGATATCCTTGTCCGCCGTCTCTATTATACCCAACTTCTTCATGAGTTCCTCGCCTCTTGCCTCGGTCTCGGCCCTTGTCTCGCCGAGCTTCTTGGACTGTACTGCGGGAAGGATGATGTTATCCAGGACCGTAAGGTTCTTCATCATGTACATCTGCTGGAAGATGAATCCCATGTGATCGAGCCTTACCGCAGTCATCTCCTTGTCGGACAGGTTCGTGATCTCCTTACCGGAGAGAGTGACCGTGCCGCTCGTTGCCTTATCCATGCCGGATACCGAGTAAAGGAGCGTCGACTTGCCGGAGCCTGAAGGTCCCATGATTCCTACCATCTCGCCCTTCCTGATGTTGAACGATACGTTCTTCAGGATATGGTTCTGTCTCTTGTTGGTGATATATGTCTTGCAGAGGTCTTTTACTTCGATGATGTTTTCCATTTTCGTTGTTCTCCTTTATTCGATGTTGGATGTGTCTGATGCCTTTACCGCCTTTGTGTAGAGCGATGTAAGGTATGCCGCGGTCACTGCGACTATCAGTATGAGTGCCGGGTAGAATCCGAAGATCATCTCGGGGCGGTATTCGTAGGTCACCTTGCCCGCTCCCATGAAGGCGAAGATCGGTGTGATCATGAGCTGCGTCGCGGGAAGTGACAGGACAGCTGCGAGCAGGACTGCGATGAGCGATGCAAGCCCGAGCCTGATCGTGTGCCAGAGAGTGATCGTTCCCGTTCCGAATCCGAGTGCCTTGAGGAGCGCGATCTGATCCTTCTCGTCGGAGATGAATGACCTCTCCATCAGGATCGCCACGAGCACGATGACTATGAACGTTATGGCGAGGAGAAGATCTCTCGCGGCACCGATGGGGCCTGACGACTGTGTGCACTTGTCAACGAACTCTCCCGCATTCATAACCTCGCCGCCGTCGCAGTCGATGACCTCTGCGACCTTCGCCTTACGCGCTTCGATCTCCTCTGCGGACGGGTCATCGTCGAAGTCTATCTGATACTCGAAATAATTCGCCGTACTGCTGAAATTGAAGCCGCAGTCCTGGTGCAGCCTTACGCACTCACCGAGCTGGTTCATCGTCTGGAAGGTACCGGTTACGATCAGTTCTTTCTGTTCCCCGCCGTACTCCGCGATCACGGTATCGCCTATCTTAAGGCCGGTCATGTTCGCAACCTGATTGGTTATCGCGATCTCGTTTGCGTTCTGCGGAGCGGAACCCGTAAGGCATGAATAATCCTTTGCATCCGTGCCGACGCCGTACTGGCTCCAGATACCATACTGCTCGTCGCCGACTTTGTATGTGATCATATAGTTGAGTTCCTTGTACACATGACCGGGGATGCCTGCATCTGCAAGTTTGTCTTCCAGTTCTTCAAGTCTGTTCTCGACTCCGGGAATACCTTCAACTGCAACGATCTCAGCTATGTCATCTTTCTCGATCCCGAAGTACAGGTCGCTCGGCTGACCGAAAGTCGTCGCAAGTGTGCTTCCGGTAAGAGTCGTTACCGTGTTCTCGAGAACGAGAACGAGCAGTGTGCACAGGCAGAATGTCAGAAGGATCGTAATGAATCTCTTGGGTGCGCTTAAGATATCGTTGATCGCAAGGAAAGCCGCATTGTTTCCGCGGAAGCTCTTAAGCCTTACGCCCTTCTTCCTGCTGTAGCGTTCGCCTGTCTGTCCGCTCCTTATCGCATCGAGCGGAGTCATGGACTTGACGCCTCTGGTGCAGTGATAAGCAAACATCAGGACTACGGCGAGGACCATGACTGAACCCAGTATATTCATAAGAGCCGAATTCTCGCTTCCGAGGACCATCTTATCAGAGACGGAAGCCAGCAGGAGCTTGCCGAACGGGAAGCTTAAGATAAGTCCGATGACAGCGCCTGCGGCACCAAGCATAAGGTATTTCGTTATATACATATAGCGGATCTTGCTGCTCTTCATTCCTATCGCCTTCATTACACCGATTTCGCGGAATTCTTCTGCGATGGTGAAGTTGATAGAGAACTTAAGGACCGTAAAGGATACGATCACGAGGACGAGGCTCATGGCCACGACTATGAATGCCGTAATGAGATCCAATATATAGGTCGTCTTGAATGTTTCTCTCGGATAAGACAGGATAGTGCCGTTAATGTCTGAGACCTTGGACTTCACGAGTCCGGGATCAGTCGAATCGACATGGCTGAACTGGAGAGTATACATAGCCTTGTATTCTTCGTCCTCATTGAGCGTCTTCCAGTCTTCGCTGTTGATGAGGAACCTTGAATTTCCCATAAAATCAGAGCCCAGGAGCGCATCTTTTGCATGGCCCGCGATCTCGAAGGTGTATACCTTGTCTCCGATCTCGATATCGACAAGATCGCCCGGCTTAAGACCGTTCTTTGACATGAAGCTGCCGGACAGGTAGGCCTGTCCCGGAGCAACGTAAGTAAGCACTTCGTTATCGTTGTCAAAGAAGTCTATGGCAGTATCATCTATCGGCTGGATCATGATCATCCTGTCAGGAGTCTCATAACCGCCTTTGCTCGGCAGGCTGATATTATCTCCGTCGACAGTCAGTGCCAATTCTGTTCTCACTGCGGTCACATAGGATTCGCCCTCGAGCCTGTCACTTACGGCATCGATATTCTGCTCTCCCAGGGTAACTACAATATAGTCGCCCAGCCCCGCCTTATCAAAATAGTAGTCAGTTCCGGACATGACAGAGACCACATTCGACAGACCTGCGGCAACAAAGCATGCGGAGAGCACGACGAAAATGAACAGTATGATGTTCATCGTCTTCTTCCGCTTCAGGTCTTTCCTCAAGATATCCCAAAACATATGGTTCATTCACCTTTCTTCGTATGATGACCAAATCATATCGATGGAATTATTAAATAGTCCTTAACTGGAAATAACCGCCCTTTATCCGGCTTTGATAATGAGATCCATAATGCCCAGCGATTTAAGCAGGAGCAGCAGGAGAAGGAGCGGCGCGACGAACTTTACCATTACGATGAAGAGAGTCTTGCGCTCGAACTTCTCGCCGTTCTTGGTAGCCTCCGAGATGATCATCTCCGGCTTTGCTACCCAGCCGATAAGGATGCATGTTCCTATCGCGAGGACAGGCATCAGGATGTTGTTGCTTACATAATCCATTATGTCGAGCACCTGCGCGGTCGAACCGTTCGGAAGCTTGAACTCGAAGTAGAGCAGGTTGTAGCCGAAGCACACGATAACGCCCAGCACCAGTGCCGCCACTGTTTCGATGACAACGGCCTTCGTGCGGGAGATCGTGAACTTATCCATTATGCTGGATACCACCGCCTCAAGGATCGAGACGGAGCTTGTAAGGGCCGCGAAAAGGACCATCGCAAAGAACAGCGTGCCTACAACGTTGCCTGCGACACCCATGGAAGAGAATGTTTTCGGGAGAGCCTCGAACATGAGGCCGGGACCGGATGCAGCCATGCCTTCCGTACCCATGAATACGAATACTGTCGGGATTACCATAACTCCCGCCAGGAACGCGACCAGCGTGTCGAAGAGCTCGATGCGGTTTACGCCCTTGACGATGTTATCGTCATCCTTGAGATAGGAGCCGTATGTGATCATGATGCCCATGGCGACGGATACGCTGTAGAAGAGCTGTCCCATCGCATCCAGGACAACGGTGAAGACGTCGCTTATGCTCTTGCCCTCGAGACTCGGGATGACAAGGATCTTCAGGCCCTGAAGACCGGTCCTGTCTCCGGACCTGATGGTCAGGGCAAAGACTGCGATGCCGATAACGAGGACGAGCAGCACGGGCATGAGGACCTTGGACATCTTCTCGATGCCGCCGTTGACACCCCTGATGACAACGAGCATCGTCGCGGCAAGGAAGACCGCCAGCATGACGACCGGTTCGACCTCACCCGTGATGAAGCCTCCGAAGAAGCCGTCCGTCGCAGCCTCGGCGCCGTGTCCCGTAATAAATACTATGAAATACTTTAATACCCAGCTGCCGATGACACAGTAATACGGCAGGATGAGGAACGGCACGATAGTAGCGATGCCGCCCAGCCATTTGAACTTTGAATTGATGACGCCGTATGCGGTGAGCGCGCTCTGCTTGGTCTTACGGCCGATGACGACCTCGGACATGAGGAGCGTGAAGCCGAAAGTGAGCGCCAGGAGAAGATAAATTACAAGGAACAGTCCGCCGCCGTCCTTGGCAGCGAGATACGGGAATCTCCATATATTGCCCAGTCCCACGGCGCTTCCCGCCGCAGCAAGTATGAATCCTAATGTTCCTGTGAAAGTGTCTCTCTTCTTACTCATGGTGCATATTATAGCACGGATGAGGTCTTAATTAGTCTGTACGAGGAAAGCGAACCTGAAACCGTCATCATCCTGAATGATATAGTTCTCATGGGTATAGTAGTAGGACACGACATAACCGTTGCCGGCCTGTTCTGTCAGAGGCAGGCCTGCTGCTGCGTACGCCGCAACGGCGTCTGAAGCATCCGGTATGTCAGGGATGTAATCGAGTTCATATACCTCGGCGATCGCAGCCGCGCGGTCTTCTTCAGTCTCGAACGGCAGTACCTTGTACAGTTCTTCAATGGAATCATAGGATCTTGTCTCGATGCAGTACTGAGGATCGCGGATGCCTCTCAGGTTCGCAGCGACGATCTGGTCAGATATCTCCGGAAGCATTACGAGGCTCGCATATCTGTCCTTGTCTTCCTGGGTAATATCGGTAACGGGGCTCCAGTTCATCGCATTCTTCATCTGAACATAAGTCATGACATTCAGCGCGAGGATTAGCGTGCCTGCGACAAGGATAATGCCCAGAAGGACGAGCATGACTATCCTGGCAGGATTCCATGTCTTTGCTTCAGACTTATCGTCCATTGATCATTCCCCCGTTGACAGCGCAGCTTCGGCTTTGGTTATAAGCTCCTGCGCAAACTTATTGCGGTCTTCCGATCTGAACATCCGGCGTATGACTTTCGGCGTGATCAGATCCTCGATGCTTCCGAGCAGTTCTCTCGCGTCCTCGCGCTCCAAGTCCTTCTCCATTCTCGTGCGCTCGAACTCTTCTCCGATTATCGCCAGCATCAGGTCCGTGTCGCTCATGTAGAACTTCGCCGCCACCTTATCGAAAGCGAATCCCGCGATAAGACATATTATAACAGACAAGATAAATCCCAAAACAAAATTCAGAACGCCAGGCCAGACCCCTTCCGGGAACAGCGGACTTGCCGTAAGTTCCCACACGATGAACACGCCGGTACCGCAGGATATGACCCAGATGTTGCTCAGAAGATTTACGAGGAACTGTTTGCCTGAACGCTCCTTACGGAAGAAGAAGATCGAATCGTAGAGCGTAAATGCTATGAGCGTTACGACTGCGGTGATCAGGTTCGCCATCAGGACGCGGGTCACGCCTCTGAGCACTGCGAGCACCGCCACACGGGATTCCGCGCGCAGGAGGTTCACGAGCACCATCGCACTTCTCCTGCTCAGGTTCGACACGAGCCTTCCGCCTGTCCTGGCTACGCCCCTGCCGATGCTCGACTTGATGGTCTGCCTGCCGACCGCCCTGGCCGGACGCGGCATGCCTTTTACTCTTGGCTTGTCATCTCTGATACTCATAGACCAGCTGCTTCAAATGTTCGTATCTGGCTTTTTTCTCTTCCTTCCCGAAATGCACTTCCCTGCTCTGCAGGTGCTTATCGTCATACACCAGATCCTTCGCCTCTTCCCCGAACTGCTCCGAGGTCAGGTCGAACCTGGCATCTCCTATTACGTTATAACAATGGTAGTTTCCGCCCGGCCTTAAGATGCCGTACACTTCGCCTCCGAAGAGATCCTGCACGATGAACGCCGTTATCGAGCACTGGCCCAGAGTCTTGTTCTCGGGTGTCCACTCGTCCTGCATCCTCGGCGCGCATGTCTCTTTGCGCCAGAGTCCGTCAGACAGGGCATCGTAAAGATCTATCGGGGAATTAAGCCATGCGAGATCTGCTGCCAGCGGTCGCGGCTTGTCTGCTGTCTCATGGCCGTAGAACTTATAGTCTCTCATGGAAGATATTATAAACCATGCAGCCGGCTGTGATAACCGGCATTCCGAATACCATGACGTTCATTAATATCTCAGGGCGCATGCTCCCGCCCAGACCGAGGAAGGCAAAGGTCTCGAGGAGCAGTCCGCCTGTCATCAGAAGCGCGAATGCTGCTGCGATGACCGTGGCTATGACCTTAAATCCGGCTTTGGGATATCTCGGCCTGCTGACCTTCTTGTTGAATATCTTGAATGCCTCAGCCAGGGCCGCAAAGAAGATGACTATTCCCCCAATATATGCGAGGTAATTATATTCATAAGCAGTACTTACGAACATGAAGCTGTCATCTGAACCCAGCATTGACCTGCCCTGGAACTGGACGGCATAGGCCGTGCCTGCCGCTGCCGATAATACCAGCAGCAGCAAGCATTCAAAACCTAAGTATCTGAACTTCTCTTTGTCCATAGCCTGATTGTAACACTATGGATCACAGTTCAACCACCCTCGTCGCAGTCTTGTCCCTGAACCTCAGATCGTGCTCGACCATGACCATAGTCGGCTGGTATTCAGTTATAAGCTTCTCTATCTGGCGGCGCGAGAATACATCGATGTAGTTCAATGGTTCGTCCCAGATATACAGGTGTGCGGGCGTAAGAAGGCTCGCAGCAATAAGCACTTTCTTCTTCTGACCGTCAGACAGATCGGACAGATCCTTCTCATACTGTGCCTTATCGAAGTCCAGGCGGTTAAGAAGCGACAGCAGCAGAGTGTAATCCACGCCGCATTCAAACGCATAATCCCTGAAGCTTCCCTTAAGGTGCGAAGTGTCCTGGTTTACATACGAGATGACAAGTCCGCTCGCACACTCCAGAGTGCCCGAGATCACCATGTCTTCAGAAGCATCTCCGCCCAGGATCGCCTTGATCAGAGTGGACTTGCCGCAGCCGTTGCCTCCGCTCAGGAACAATCGCTCACCCTGCGCGATCTCCAGGTTCAGTCCGTCAATCACCGGAGCTTCCGCGCCCTTATAAGTGACCGTCAGATCCGCCGCGCGGACAAGGACCTTCTTATAGTGCGTAAGCGTAGTGATCTTCAGATCGAACTCACGCTCGACGTCACTAAGGAGTCCCTCCTTCTGTGCGACCGAACGCTCCATCCTCTGCTCGAATGCCTTGGCTCTCGCTTCGGCCTTCTTGGTCTTGCCTCCGATGTAAGATCTCGCCGCCACGACATTGTGGTCGCGCTCCTTGATCGGGTCGTGACCTATCTTCGAATTCTCGCTCTTGTCTGCCCAGCGCGAGACCTTGTCGGCAGCGGCCTTCATGTGGCTTATCTCCTTAAGGTGTTTCTCGTTCTCTCGGCGCGCATGACTGTCCGCCTTCTCCTTGTTCTCCCACCATGAGCTGAAGTTGCCCGCCTGCACCTCGATGCTCGAACGGTTAAGAACGAGCACATGGTCAACGACGGCATCGAGTAGCGCCGCATCGTGCGAGACAAGGATAAATCCCTTCTTGCCTGCCAGGTATTTGCGGATAGTAAGTCTTGCCTGCGTGTCAAGGTTGTTCGTGGGCTCGTCTATCAGGAGGAAATCCCCCTCGCCCGAGAAGAGTACCGCGAGCATTGTTTTCGTGCGCTGGCCGAGTGAAAGTTCACCGAACGGTCTGTACAGGTCCTCCGCGTCAAGCTCGAGCGCGTCCATCTCGCAGAGCACGCGCCACTCCTCGCATCCGGGCTTCCACTTCTCCAGAAGAGCCGAAGCCGGCAGTGCCGGGTCATCTTTGCCGTAAGCATACGGGAAATAGTCAAAGGGCTCGTTCGATGTTATCGTGCCGCTGTATTCGAACTGACCCTGAAGAAGCCTCAAAAACGTCGTCTTGCCCTTGCCGTTACGTCCGATGAAGCCGAGCTTCCAGTCGGTATCCACCGTAAACGACACGTTCTCAAAGATATAATCGTAGCTTCCCTCGTAGCAGAAGCTGAGATCTCTCACATTAATCTGTGCCATACATAATCCTCCGTTGTCACGGACATACGAAGCCCCGCGCACGGAATAGCAGTCATATACACACTATCGGGAAAACCCTAAGTATGAAGCAAACAGCGATAATCCAATCCAAGTGCACAAGAACAAAGGCCCGTAGGTCCATCCTGCATAATAAACACTCAAATCAAATTATCTCCTCATTGGTCCACCTCATATTATATTTGCCGGGTGATCCCGACGCCGCAAGGATAACACAACGCTTCCGGCATTGCAATCACTGCCAGAACGATATCATGTCCCCCAGATAATCGTAATGTCCGAAGACGAGCAGGAGATTCCTCACAAGGAACAGCCCGAAAACGACCACCAGTATCCCCCACGCTTCCCAGTTCGCGAGCACAGTCCACATGCGCGTCTCATCCTTCGTTATCACATTATGCAGAAGCGGTATCCACATCCGGAGGAGCATGACGAGCGCATATACCGGGATCGGGTTGGACAGCACGGACCTTAAAATGTCGCCCGTGATGAGCGCCTGCACGGCCCTGGTCCCGCCGCACCCCGGGCAGTACAGATGAAGCGTCTGCGAGAACAGGCATGAGTGCCTCGTCTCAAGGAAGCCCGGGGCAAACCTGAACCACACTATAAAGAACACGGCAACTATCAGGAGTACTGATGTTGCCGCGAACGGAATGATAAACCTTTTGTTTGAAGCCGTCAGCAAAACAGGCCCACGCCAAGTGTTAAGAAGTCGATCGGGATCTGTATGCAGATCGATACGATGCCCAGGATCCAGCCGGCGATCGCCAGGTTCTTCGAATACTTGCTGTTGAGATGTCCGATTATGCCCAGAACGATCGCAGCGATACTCGTAAGGTAGAACGGATCGAATACTATTGCCACGCAGCCGAAGATCAGAGCGAGTATGCAGACCGTCTTATAGTCACCGCTCGGGGGAGCGGCGTTATAGACAGGCTGTGGCTGAGGCTGCTGATAGTAAGTCTGTTGCTGTTGATACTGGTTGTTGTCATACTGTACCGGTGCCGGAGCGGGAGCAGGAGCCGGCTCAGGCTCAGGTGCAGGAACGAACTCATCTTTTTCCGGCATCTCTGACACGGGTGTTGCCTTTACGATCTCTTCAAGTCGTGCTCCGCACGCTTCGCAGAATCTTGCATCGTCGGAGTTCTGCGCTCCGCATGAACTACAAATTGCCATTTAATCTATACCTCCACAAATGAGATTTTACCATATATCTTTTTGTTTGCTGTTTATGATAGTATTGTTTTATCAACAAATTTTGAGGAGGATGTTATGGATATCATGTTACTTGCTGCGGACAACAGTATGGCTCCTTTTATAGGAATAGGTCTCGTTGTCTTTTTGGTTGTCATCATCATACTTGCCACCATGGCTGACAAGAAGAATATCAAGAAGTTCAATGCCATGATCGAGAATGACTACAAGGCCACGGACAGGTGCGGCAGAGTCTCCGTCACCGAGAACAAGCAGATCCTTGTGGACTGCCCTTCCGGAACACTCGTAGGATATAAGCTCTATAACCTCGAAGACGTTACATACTTCGGCATCAAGACGATCCCTGCTTCTGATACCGCATTCTTCTTCACAGGCGATGATCTTAAGCCCATGAAGGGACAGTATCTCACGCCTTCCAAGAAGCCGCTGATGCAGAAGGGACAGATCTCTTTCCCTTCAAGGAAGAGCGAGATGGATGAGGTCTACGAATTCCTGATCAAGTACAAGCCCGGTCTTAAGAAATACGTTAACGGTATCGTTGAAGATTAAAAGAAGATCAGTAAAGTGCAATCGCCCGGCCATCAAGCCGGGCGATCTTTTTATAAGAAGAAAATCTTGTTTTATCAGTCTGCCGTGTACTTGCCCTTCAGGTATCCGAAGGCAAGTATGTTGCCTTCGTTGCCGTTGGCGTCGGTATCCAGCGCCAGCAGGAAGTTGTTGAAGTTGGTGGGCTGCGTTCCGACCTGACCTTTCGCGCGCTCAACGGGGTTAGCCAGAGCGATGATGTAGACAGCGTATGTGCGCGTGGCTCCCGGTGCGGGTTCTAATGCAAAGAAGCTTGCGGGGTCCTCGCCTTCGATGATCTCGGTGTCTTCATAGTTTTCAATGATCCAATGCAGGAAGATACACGGAATCCCCTGCGTTTGTGTTGTGTCGACCATGTAGATGACATAGCACGAAGCTCCTTCGACCGGTTCCCAGTAAAGGTTTGGACAGGTGCCTTCAGCCATATCGTCGGACCACACGCCGTCTACCAGGCTGTCGGAACCTGCGTAGAACTGCGGATAGGACTCGATGTCGTAACCGAACTTCTCAACCTCGCAGAGAGTGGTCTCTGCCGGTTCAGTTTCTGTCTCTGATGCCGCAACTGATTCACCGGTATTTGCGGCCGTCTGTGTATCGCCTGGAGCCGGCGCGCAACCCGTGATACCGGTAAAGAGCAGCGACAGTGCACCTGCTGTTGCCATGATCTTTGCAATATCCTTTCTCATATTCCTGTCCCCCGTTTATTGAGTTAATAGTTATATGAAGGATATCACATTTTATCAGTCTGCCGTGTACTTGCCTTTCAGGTATCCGAAGGCAAGTATGTTGCCTTCGTTGCCGTTGGCGTCTGTATCCAGCGCCAGCAGGAAGTTGTTGAAGATGGTAGGCATGGTGCCGGTGGAACCTTTCGCACGCTCGACGGGTGCCTTAAGTGCGATGACGTAGACCGTGTAGCTGCGTGTGGTACCGGGCTCGGGTCCCAGTGCAAGGAAGAATCCGGGGTCCTCGCCTTCGATGATCTCGGTGCCCTCATAGTTCTCAACGATCCAGTGAATAAGGTTCGACGGCGGGTAGTTCCCGGTGTGCTGGGTGTCGAGCATGTAGATGACGTAGCATGCCGCTCCTTCGACGGGCTCCCAGTAAAGGCTCGGAGAGCTGCCCTGAGGATGCTCGGGCTTGGCGGCCATATCGTCAGACCACACACCGTCCACAAGACTGTCGGAGCCTACGTAGAACTGCGGATATGACTCGATGCAGTAACCGAACTCCTCGACCTCGCAGAGAGTCGTCTCGGTGGGTTCAGGTTCTGTCTCTGATGCCACGACAGATTCCCCGGTATTAGCATCCGCCGATACATCGCCTGCATCTGCCGCGCAGCCCGTGATGCTTGTAAAGAGCAGAGCCAGTGTGCCTGCCGTTGCCAGTATCTTTGTTATATCCTTTCCCATTGTTCCGCACTCCTTTCCTTGAGTTCCTTGCTATGCGAAGAAGATCACGTTATATCAGTCTGCCGTGTACTTACCCTTCAGGTATCCGAAAGCAAGGATGTTGCCCGTGTTGCCGTCCGCGTCTGTATCCAGTGCCAGCAGGAAGTTGTTGAAGTTGGTAGGCATGGTGCCGGTAGCGCCTTTCGCGCGCTCGACGGGTGCCTTAAGAGCGATGACGTAGACAGCGTAGCTGTGTGTGGTGCCCGCCTCGGGGCCCAGTGCATAGAAGTGTCCGGGGTCCTCACCTGCGATGATCTCGGTGTCTTCGTAGTTGGCGACGATCCAGTGAATAAAGTTCGTCGGCGGGATGCCCTCCGCATGTGAGCAGTCGACCATGTAGATGACGTAGCATGCAGCGCCTTCAACGGGCTCCCAGTAAAGGCTCGGAGAGATGCCCTGCGGATGCTCGGGCTTGGCACCCATATCGTCTGACCAAACGCCGTCCACCAGACTGTCAGAACCTACGTAGAACTGAGGATATTCCTCTACGCAGTAACCGCACTGCTCGACCTCGCAGAGTGTTGTCTCTGTCGGTGCGGGTTCTGTCTCTGATGCCACAACCGATTTCGCGGTATTTGCATCTGCCGATGCATCAGCTGCAGCTGCAGCGCAGCCCGTGATGCCTGTAAAGAGCAGTGCCAGTGTGCCTGCCGTTGCCAGTGTTCTTGCTATTGTATTCCTTTTCATTGTCCTGTCCCCCGTTTCTTTGGTTAGCTCTATTCTTGCTTTTGACGGAAGAGTTTTGAATGTAAAATCCGTAGAGTTTATCTGTAAAATCTGCACGGAAGCAGACAAATATTGCAGGTGCTTTGTTATAATCTTCGTATGGACGAGAAGTTATATACATCCAAAGTATACGGCGACTTCGAGAGGATCGTGGATCTTGTCGTGTTCAAAGGCAGGAACGAACTGCCTCACGTCGATAACGCTGAGCGCTGCAAGCTTGTATTGCTCTGCAAGGGCGCGCTGTCTTTTGAACTGAACGGCATCCCCATGGAATTCAAGGCGCCTGCCGCGATCTACCTGTCTGACAGGGACAAGTTCGTTCTTAAGGAAGGCGCGAAGTATCAGGCGTATATCATCTTGTTCAAGCCCTATGTCATCAACGATGCCTTTACATACGAGAGGCTCTATTCGCATGAGTTCGACGATCTGGAAGGCTCTACCATCTACCAGGACTATCTGCTCATAAGGAACTTCATCTTCAACGATGCCATGTCGCCCAAAGCGGCTTCATTCGTACCGAGTTCTCTGTCTAACATGGTGGATATTATAGAGAAGATCGACGGCGAACTTAAGCTTAAGGTCGACGGGTTCTGGCCCTGCAGATCGCGCTCTTACCTGATCGAGCTGCTCTACAAGCTCAAGTACTGCTATGTGAACAATGCTACTACCGGCATGGACAACGCAGGCTTCGTCAGCAGGCTCTATGAGTACTTCAACAACCACCTGAGCGAGAAGATAACGCTCGATATGATCACCTCGGAATTCGGCGTGAACCGCAATACACTGAACAAGATCTGCGTAGACGAGACCGGCATGACATGCATGGCCTTTCTTAACGATCACCGCATGAGCCTGGCCGGATACTGGCTGTCTGATACGGATATCCCCGTCTTCGAGATTGCCAAGCGTCTGAGCTTCGACGACCCGAACTATTTCAACAAGGTCTTCCGCAAGGCAACAGGCAAGCCCCCGACGCAATACCGAAGAGAGAGCCGCACTTAACATCTTCACCTCTGCAATTCATTAATCATTGTGACAATGAGCGGACGTACCCTCGCTGCGGACGTCCGTATTTGTGTGTCCTTAACAAATTCGAGAATCATTATCATTTTCTCTTGCAAAGATGAGACCCCATGTGTAAAATTGAGAACGGTTCTCAAATTCGCAATTTTATTTGGAAAGGACAAAACCATGTCAAACAATACAAAAAAGCCGGTAACAATGATCACCGGATATCTCGGATCAGGCAAGACCACTCTTCTTAACGAGCTGCTCAAGAGTCAGACCAAGGACAGACTTGCAGTAGTCGTCAATGACCTGGGAAGCATTAATGTCGATGCTGCCATCCTGAAGCAGAACAGCGTAGTCCAGTCTGAGCTTCAGATGATCGAGATGACAAACGGCTGCATCTGCTGCACTCTGAGGGAAGAATTCATATCGATACCGTCGTCATCGGATAATTCAACATCATCGTCTACAGGCTCGGGCTCCGGAGCGCCTTCGTCTAT
>R26__coassemble_1086_pt1 | contig 14201 bp, 9 predicted proteins | sample R26__metabat2_low_PE_020 | metagenome-assembled genome bin R26
CACGACCTCCGGGTTATGAGCCCGGCAAGCTACCAACTGCTCCACTCCGCGATATCAATCGCCGCACTTAAAAGGAATAAATGGTGCTCGTGACCGGACTTGAACCGGTACGGATTTTACTCCGACGGATTTTAAGTCCGTTGCGTCTGCCAATTTCGCCACACGAGCTTATCCTCAGAACGCAAAGAATAATAACATCACCCCCGAATAATGTCAAGTTCATAACAAATGCTTATCTGAGAACAGAAAATGCTTTAAACAAAATATTTAGTGATATTATATTTATAATCTATAATTGTGAGGAGACAAATATGGAATTTGATCCAAACGAGAACAAGAACGGTTTTGGCTCTAACGGCGGAATGGATCCCAATGATGATTTTATCGATTCTTCCTTTGCTGTTCAGTTCAAGCCGAATGACCCCGCAGGTTCAGTATCAGACAAGCTGAAGCAGAATTCAAATCCGTCTACTGATTACGATGACGGATTTGAAGATGAGTTCAAGGACGAGTTCGATAACTTCGAATTCGATGCTTCCATCTCTGCATTTAAGCCTCTGGCCTCTCAGCCTGAGTCTGAGAAGCCCGCTTTCTCGGCTAAGCCCGAAGAGAAAGCTCCCGAGACTAAGGCTGCAGCAAAGCCTGAAGAACCGGCTAAGCCTGCATTTGCCCCTGTAAACAAGGAACCCGAGAAGCCGGCGTTCGCCCCTTTCGGCAAAGCACCTGAGAAGCCGGAAGCCAAGGATAAGCCCGCAGAGCCCGTAAAGCCTGCATTCGCTCCTGCCAATAAGGCTCCCGAGAAGGCTGCCGGTGTTGATGATATCCCTGAATTCAAGCCTCAGGATCTGGAATTCAACAGTTTTGGCAAAGACAAGACTGATTCCAAGGACCTTCCCGGCAATAAGATCTTCGAGAAGGGCAACGATCTTGATTTCGCCACATCCGAGCAGGATAAGGCTACAAGCCCGTTCGCAGCCGCAAAGCCCGAGGCAAAGGATGCCAAGGACGAAGGAATCAAGACTTTCGGTACCGTAGCATCCGGTGTTGACGCATTCAAGAAGACAGAGGCTCCCGCTGAACCTAAGAAGGCTGAGGCTAAGCCCTCTCCCTTCACTGCACCTGTTACTCCCGCACCAAAGGCAGAACCTGCTAAGCCTGCCGAGAGCGCGTTTACAAAGCCGGCTGAGAAGAAGAGCCCGTTCGGCAGACCTTTCTCACCGAAGCCCTCCCCTTCTGTTCATTTCGATTCAGGCAAGCCTGCTGATAAGGCTCCTGCAAAGGCAGAAGAGAAGGCACCAGTAATCGAAGAGAAGAAAGAGAGCCCTGCTGCAGGTATCGCAGCCGGAGCTGCTGTCGGCGCTGCCGGAGTTGCTGCCGCTAAGGCTGCTGAACCCAAAGCACCTGTTGCTCCTGCTGCACCTGCGGCTAAAGAAGCGCCCAAGGCACCCGTTGCTCCTGCAGCTCCCGCAGCTAAAGAAGCACCCAAGGCACCCGCTGCTCCTGCTGCACCTGCACACACTGCACCCGCAGCTAACATGAACGCACCTAAGGCTCCTTCCGCAACTGCAGCTCCTGTAAAGCATGAGGAACCTGTTAAGCCTGCAGATCAGTCAAAGAGACCCGTAAGCAATACCGGAATGGCTGCTGCAAGCGAGAGAGCTCCCAAAGAGGCGCCCAAGGCTGCTCCCACAGCTCCTGCTGCTCCTGTCGCAAAGGAAGCTCCCAAGGCTGCTCCTGCCGCACCCGTCAATAAACTCAATCCTGTTGACAGTAAGGGTACAGATACCAAGATCGACAATGCTGCAAAGCCTGAACTCAAGAGACCTGCTCCGAGAGGAACACCTCAGCAGCCTGCCATCCCTCCCAGAAAGCCTGTTGCACCTCCTGCAAATAACACAGCTGCGCAGAATGCTTTCGAGAGGAACGAACGTAAAGCTGCAAGCAAGGCCGTACCTCATGACAACCATAAGCAGATCACAGGCGTAACCCCTGTTTCAAACAGCAAGAGGAAGTCCAAGCCCGTCAAGGAGTCCCGTTCTCCCGGAATCGCAGGTGTCATCACACTTGTCTGCGTTATGATTGCATTCGTCGGCGTTCTCTGGATACTCTCCAACACTGATAAGATATCAAGCCTGTTCGGCGGTACGAGCATCGTATCACTCTCCGAGACCAAGAAGGAAAAGGAGACCGAGACAGAGAAGATCACTACAGCTACTTCAGAAGAGACTGAGGAACCGGAAGAGACTACTACAGAAGAAGTCGTAGAGACTACAACCGAGACCACAGAGACTTCTGAGACAACAAAAGAGACAACCGAAGAGACCACGGAAGAGACAACAAAGGAAACTACCGAGGAGACGACCAAGGAGACTACTGAAGAGACAACAACTGAAGCTACAACGGAAGCTACGACTGTTGAGACCACAAAGAAGCCCTCTACTTCCGGCGGATCAGTCGTAACAGACTTCAACACCAAGCTCTCAGGCTTCAAGCAGACTTCCGGCGGCTTCAAGTTCGATATCACTCTCACGAACAAGAGCAATGAGACTGCAGATCTCAAAGCTTCACTTGAAGAAGTTGATATCACCTTCTATGCTAACTCGGATATCACGAGCATCACCTGTGATGAGATGACATTCACCGGTTCCGGCAATGACTGGGTCGGCGTTCCTAAGGGCGCTACTATCGAGGCCGGCGACGAATACTCCTTCACAGTCTATGTCAATACAGAGTCTTCAGTAACCAAGTACGGCTACAACAGCTGCTACTTCGACTGGAACTGATGTTATCCTGACATTACCAAACAAAAAGAGGTTGCTTCACCGCAACCTCTTTTTTTATTGATCATTACTTAAATCTCAGAACCATTCACGGTGTCCTTCTACATACATCTTCTGGAACTCTTCGTCTGTCTTGGTCATATAGAGTATGCCGTCAACAAGAGCGAAAACGAACGGGATATAGATCGTAAAGACTCCAATAAGCGAGAAGAAGAACGAGAATATCATGAACAGGCTGAGGAAGAAGATAAGCAGATATACTATGCCCGACGAGATATATCCCATGTAGAACTTATGCGCCCCGCACCAGCCGAGCAGAAATGCCAGGATGGCAGCAGTAGACCTCTCCTTTGCAGGCTTGGTCTTGACCGGAGTGATGTTGGTGTTCTCTTCAGACATAATCCTCTACCTTAGGCCTTGGCCTTGACTGTATCGAAAACGAACTTTCCGGAACGGTAACCGATCTTAATCTCGGATACATCCTTGAGTTCACCCTTGAGGAACATATCCGCAAGGGCATCCTCGATATTGGATCTGATCGCCTTCCTGAGCGGTCTCGCTCCATATTTCTCATCATATCCGACCTCGGCCAGCCTGTCACCTGCAGACTTGGTCATGGTACCCTTTATGCCCTTATCCGCGAGAGACTGGTAGACATCCTTCATCATGATGTCTGCGATCTTACGGATCTCATCAGGTGTAAGTTCCTTGAAGATGATGGTCTCATCAACACGGTTCAGGAACTCAGGTCTGAATGTCTCCTTGAGCGCTGTCTGTACATGCTGCTCAAGTGCCTCATGCGTACCGGAGAAGAATCCGATGGTGGAAGCCTTTGACGAGCTTCCCGCATTTGAAGTCATTATGATGATGCAGTTCTCGAAGTTAACATGCAGGCCATGGGAATCCGTAAGGACACCGTCATCGAGCATCTGCAGGAGCAGATTGAACACATCGGGGTGCGCCTTCTCTACCTCATCGAAAAGGATGACCGAATACGGCTTCCTTCTTACCTGCTCAGTGAGCTGGCCTGCGTCATCGAATCCGACATATCCCGGAGGCGATCCGATAAGCTTACTTACCGAATGCGGTTCCATATACTCGGACATGTCTATTCTTATAAGTGCTTCTTCAGTATCGAACATTACTTCAGCCAGTGCCTTAACTAGCTCTGTCTTACCTACGCCCGTAGGTCCTACAAAGATGAATGACGTCGGCTTATGCTTCTTGGTAAAGCCTGCTCTTGTGCGTCTTACGGCTTCAGCGACTGCATGTACAGCCTGCTCCTGGCCTACGACTCTCTGATGGAGTCTCTCTTCAAGATGCAGTAGCTTGTCAGTCTCGCTCTCGGAGATCGACTTCAGCGGAATGCCTGTCCACATCTCCACTACCCTGGCGATATCTTCGATCTGGATGGGATCGGGTGCTATGTCACTCTCCAGGGCATTGAGCTCTGCTTCAAGTCTGTCGACCTTTGCCTTGAGCTCGGCAGCCTTCTCATAATCAGCTTCGCGCTCCTCGGGAGAAGAATTCTCCATTGAATCGAGCTGCTTCTGATGCTCGTCCTGAGCCTCGGCAAGAGCCTTCTTCGTATTGGCAAGCTTAACGAGCTTAACGTTCTTGAGATTTGCAGCAGAACCGGCCTCATCGATAAGGTCGATAGCCTTGTCGGGCAGGAAACGGTCTGTTATGTATCTCTTGGAAGACTTGACAGCAAACTCTATTACCTCGTCAGAATAAGTGACGTTGTGGTGCTTCTCATAGTAATCCTTGATGCCCTTCAGGATCTCGATGGAATCCTCGATGGACGGCTCGTCGAGCATGACCTTCTGGAATCGTCTCTCAAGAGCCGAATCCTTCTCGATCTTCTTATACTCTGCAGTCGTCGTAGAGCCTAAGATCCTCAGTTCGCCTCTGGCGAGAGCGGGCTTGAGGATATTGGCGGCATTGGTAGAACCCTCTGCATCACCTGCGCCGACGATAGTATGAAGCTCATCTATTACAAGGATGATGTTCTCAGCCTTGATGGCTTCATTGATAACACCCTTGATACGGCTCTCGAACTGACCTCTGAACTGTGTGCCTGCAACCATCGCAGGAAGGTCGAGCTGCCATACCTGCATGTTGAGAAGCTTCTCGGGTACGGTACCTTCAACGATCTTAACGGCCAGACCCTGGGCAACGGCGGTCTTACCTACGCCCGGAGCGCCAATTAGAACAGGATTGTTCTTGCTCCTTCTGTTAAGGATCTGGATGCAGCGCTCGATCTCGGTATCTCTGCCGATTATGCGGTCGATCTTGCCTTCCTGGGCGCGATGCGTGAGATTTGTACCGAATTCATTAAGATACTTAAGACGTGAGCGGTTCTTGAGCTTCTTGCCGTTCTCGCCCTTCTTCTCGTCATCCTTGCCGGCCATTGAACCGGGTCTTCTGCCGAACATACCTCCGAGGAAGCCCTGCTTACGCTCCTCATCCTCATCTCCGGCCTTAGAGTCATCGGAATCGGCATCGGCAACATTGATCGGAGTCGAATCCTCATCGAATTCATAGCCGTCATCATCATCTTCGAATCCGTTGCCGAATTCACCGGATGCGAGCGACCTTAAGAACTCAGAAGGATCGGCATTGACATCATTGTTGCCGATCATGTCTTCGATTCTCTCGCTCATCTCGTCGATATTGTCGCCGTTGATGCCGGTAGCCTTGAACATGTCAGCTACGCCGGCTATTCCGGATTCATATGCACACTTGAGGCAGAAACCCTCGTCTATCCTCTTTCCCGCCTCAAAGCGGCTCGTGAATATGATCGCATGTCTTGTCTTACATATACTGCAAAGTGCCATTTATTGATCTTCCTTCTCCTTGATCCTTCGTCTGACCTTAGGTCCTGTCAGAATGTCGAGCTGCTCCTCTTCAAGCCTCTTTGTATCGATGAACGCAGCAAGGTCCTTATATTGACCGGATGCTCTTGCCTTATCGAGTACAGGCTTAAGGAACTGACTCGTATAGGATCGCTTTATTTTACATATCTCTTCCGGAGTACCTTTTGCAATGACTTCTCCCCCTTCGTCACCGCTCTCCGGACCCATGTCAATGATGTAGTCCGCCGTCTTGATAACATCGAGATTATGCTCTATCACGACGACAGTGTTCTTATTTTCAGACAGGCGCTCCAAAATGTCAACAAGCTTATGTACGTCTGCGATGTGCAGTCCAGTAGTGGGTTCATCGAGCACATAAATGGTCTTGCCCGTAGATCTCTTGGACAGTTCGGCTGCCAGCTTGATCCTCTGGGCTTCACCGCCTGACAGGGTCGTGGACGGCTGTCCGAGCTTGATGTATCCGAGACCTACATCCTGAAGTGTCCTTACCTTCTTGAAGATGCTCGGATTGTTCTTGAAGAACACGCACGCTTCGTCAACGGACATCTCAAGGACATCCGAGATATTCTTGCCGTTGTATCTTACTTCGAGCGTCTCGCGGTTATAGCGCTTACCGTGGCAGACGTCGCAGGTAACGTAGATATCCGGGAGGAAGTGCATCTCGATCTTGTTGACGCCGTCTCCCGCACAGGCTTCGCACCTGCCGCCCTTGGTGTTGAAGCTGAACCTTCCTGCAGCGTAGCCGCGCATTTTTGCGTCGGGTGTGGATGCAAAGAGTTTCCTTATGAGATCGAACAGACCGATGTATGTGGCGGGGTTACTCCTGGGAGTCCTTCCGATCGGGCTCTGGTCGATGCATATGATCTTGTCGAGGTTCGAATAGCCCGTGACGCGATCGCACTTCACCTTGGACTTACGCGCGCCGTTGAGCTCGTGAGACAGATACGGTACGAGCGTAGAATTAATGAGAGAGGACTTGCCCGAGCCTGATACTCCCGTAATGACCGTAAACAGACCTATGGGAATATCAACATCGATATTCTTAAGGTTATTGATGGATGCATTGTGGATAGTCAGCATCTTCTTTTTGTCTACGGGGCGCCTGTTGATCGGAACCGGGATAAACTTCTTTCCGGACAGATACTGGCCGGTGATGGATTCGGGAGTCCCCACGATATCGTCAATAGTACCCTGGGCTACGACATTGCCTCCGAAGGTTCCTGCTCCGGGTCCGATATCTACAATATGATCGGCTGCGCGCATGGTCTCCTCGTCATGCTCGACGACAATGATTGAGTTGCCGAGGTCCCTGAGCTTGAAGAGAGTCTTGATGAGCTTGTCGTTATCCCTCTGGTGAAGACCGATGGAAGGCTCATCCAATACATACAGCACGCCCTGAAGGCCCGCGCCGATCTGGGTTGCAAGTCTGATCCTCTGAGCCTCACCGCCTGAGAGAGTTGCCGAGGACCTTGCCAGAGTGATGTATTCGAGTCCGACATCATTGAGGAACTGCAGCCTCGCGCCTACCTCTCTTAAGATAGGATCTGCGATCTCCTTGTTCTTGCCTCTGAATGTGAGTTCCTTAAAGAACTTGAGGAGCTCTTTGACGGACAGTGCAGTAAGTTCACTGATATTCTTATCCTTGACCTTGACCGAGAGGCTGTTCGGATTAAGTCTCGCGCCGCCGCACACAGGGCATACGTCAATGCTCATATACCTCTCATAAGATGCCTTGGCATCCTCGCTCATGGACTCGCGCCATCTGCGGTATACGCTGGGCACGACGCCTTCCCATGAGGAATAGTAGTCACCTTCACGGGGATATACGGAATTCGTAGTGTCGATCTTGAGCTTCTCCCCGTCGTTGCCGAACATGATGATGTCCTTTACCTTATCGGAGAGCTTATAGTAAGGCGTATCGAGCGAGAACTTGTATCTCTCTGCCAGTGCAGTAATGAAGCCTCTACCCCAGCTCTTGGGATCGTCAAAGTTCCAGCCGGCAGTCCTTACCGCACCTTCGTTGATCGAGAGCTTGGGATTCGTCACGCAGAGCTCGGGATCGACATTGATGAGCGTTCCTATACCGGAGCAGTTCGGGCAGGCACCCTCGGGGCTGTTGAACGAGAAGCTCCTCGTCGTTATCTCCGGGATCGATATTCCGCAGTCCGGGCAGGCAAGATTCTGCGAGAAGAACTCTTCGCCCGTCTCATATACCTTCTCACCCTTATCGTCTTCACTTGCAGTCTGAGTCTCGACCAGAAGAAGACCGCCTGCCAGCTTGAGAGCTGTCTCGCAGGAATCCGTAAGCCTGGTGATATTTGCTTCCTTCATGACGATCCTGTCCACTACGACTTCGATCTCATGCTTGTTGTTCTTGTTAAGCTTGATGTCCTCGTCGAGCTCATACATGATGCCGTCGACCTTGACTCTTGCAAAGCCCTGCTTCCTGAAGCTCTCGAAGAGCTTGGAGAACTCACCCTTCTTGCCTCTTACCATGGGGGCATAGATGATCATCCTGGTGCCTTCGGGATATTCCTTGAGCTTATCTATTATCTGGTCTATGGTCTGCGTCTTGATGGGCTTGCCGCAGTTCGGGCAGTACGGCTGGCCTACTCTGGCATACAGGAGCCTGAAGTAGTCATAGATCTCCGTAACGGTACCTACCGTGGACCTCGGGTTTACGACCGTTGACTTCTGATCAATTGAGATTGCAGGAGAAAGACCTTCTATATTATCGACATCAGGCTTCTCCACCTGGCCGAGGAACATCCTCGCATAGGACGAGAGCGATTCAACATAGCGCCTCTGGCCTTCAGCATAGATCGTATCGAAAGCTAGAGACGACTTGCCGGAGCCTGACAATCCGGTCACGACGACCATCTCGCGTCTGGGGATATCGATATCTATATTCTTGAGGTTGTGCTCTCTGGCACCCCTTATCTTTATATACTTATTCTCTTCCATTAGATCCATCCTTATTCTGCTAAGAGATTATAACACCGAGGCCCTGTGTTTGTCTGTGAAATCTGCGGCATAGGTGTTATAAAAACAAACAAGCTCCGGATATTACCGGAGCTTATCTAATTGGTGACCCCAAGCGGATTCGAACCGCTGATTGCGCCGTGAGAGGGCGCCGTCTTAACCACTTGACCATGGGGCCGATTTGCTTTGCCCGTGTATATTACCATACGGGCAAAGCTAATTCAAGCACTTTATTATTGTCTGTTAAAGTTGATGAGGCAGCCCTTGGAGATTATCTGTCTCTCATCGTCTGTCAGATCGCCCAGAGTAAGGCTGATCTCCTTCATGCCCTTATTGACTATATAAGCCTTGATATCGTCTGTCTTCTCCTCTACAGCCTTCTTGATGTCGGGAACGAATACATAGTCACCGACTTCGAAGCCTGCGTCCTCAGTGATAACAAACGGCAGCATGCCCCAGTTGATGAGGTTGGATCTGTATCTCTTGGTGGCATACTCGTTGGCGATGTTAGCCCAGCCGCCGAGTACCTTCTGGCAGGAAGCAGCCTGCTCACGTGCAGAACCGTCACCCGGCTTAACGGCGTATATCGTGGAACCGAATCCGGTGTTGTCCTTGGATACTTCGGGGAACTTCTCCTTGATGGTCGTCATGACAGGCTTGATGTCAGGATAGATCTCACAGGGATGTCCGCCCTCTTCCCTTGCGATCTCGACCTTGTGGAACTCTTTCGCACGGCCGACATACTCGGGATCCTTCCTGGAGAGAGTGAATTCTGCAAGTCCGATAGGATTTGAACGGTAAGAAGATGTCTCGCCTGAAGGGATGAGCTCGTCTGTTGTGGTTACGGGGTCGTGGATGACCGAGCAGAACTTGAGTACGAGGTTATCCGTAAGTGCGGGCATTACAGGCCAGTCCTTGATGTTCGGTCCGAGCCTTAACTCTTCGGAAGGATCTGCCTTGCCCCAGCCGTCGTATACTCTCTTGCCATAGATGTCCTTGTCGAAGAAGTATTTCGGGCCGGTGAACTCTACGTCGATGTCCGTTGCAGGTGTAAGTGCGCCCTGGTTGATGGCCGTAGCCGCGATGGATCTGGCGTCCATGAGCGCAACTGAAGCGATCTGGCCGCTCTGGATCTTGGAACCTTCACGGTTCGGGAAGTTACGTGTGGAGTGACGGATGGACAGAGCTCCGTTGGAAGGAGTGTCTCCCGCACCGAAGCAGGGTCCGCAGAAAGCTGTCTTAACGACTGCACCTGTCTGGAGGATGTCTGCAACGCGGCCGTTCTTAACGAGCTCCATCATGACAGGCATGGAAGCGGGATATACATTGAGCGAGAACTCGTCGGAGCCGATGAAGTGGCCTCTTAAGATGTCTGCAGCATCGCAGATGTTCTCGAATCCGCCGCCTGCGCAGCCTCCGATGACACCCTGCTGTACGTAGAGTTTGCCGTTCTTGATCTTATCGGTAAGCTTGAAGTCAACGTTGCCTGTAAGCTGCTTTCTGCCGTTCTCTTCTGCCTCGTGAAGGATATCCTCGAGGTTTGCATTGAGTTCTTCGATGGTGAAAACATTGGACGGGTGGAAAGGAAGTGCGATCATAGGACGGATCTTGGACAGATCTACCCTGATGGCGCCGTCATAATAAGCGATATCTGCAGGATCGAGCTTGCTGTATGCCTCGCTCCTGTAGTGTGTATCGTACCAGTCCTTTGTATTGTCATCTGTTCTCCAGATGGAAGACAGGCATGTAGTCTCTGTGGTCATAACGTCTACGCCGATACGGAAGTCCGTGGAGAGGTTCGATACGCCGGGGCCTACAAACTCCATAACCTTGTTCTTAACATAGCCGTTCTTGAATGTTGCACCGATGAGTGCGAGCGCGACGTCCTGGGGACCTACGCCCTTAACGGGAGCACCTTCGAGGTAGATGGCAACAACGCCGGGGCGCTTAACGTCATAAGTCTTCCTTAAGAGCTGCTTGGCAAGCTCGCCGCCGCCTTCGCCTACCGCCATGGTACCGAGAGCGCCGTATCTTGTATGGCTGTCGGAACCGATGATCATCGCGCCAACTTCAGCAAGCTCTTCTCTTGCGTACTGGTGGATGACTGCCTCATGGGGAGGTACGAAGATGCCGCCGTACTTCTTTGCCGCGGTCAGACCGAAAACATGGTCGTCCTCGTAGATCGTACCGCCTACGGCACAAAGGGAGTTGTGGCAGTTGGTAAGAACGTAAGGGATCGGGAACTCTGTCATGCCCGAAGCTCTTGCGGTCTGGATGATGCCTACGAAAGTAATATCGTGGGATGTCATCTTGTCGAACTTGATCTTAAGAACATCTCCGCCGTCAGAAGTATCGTGCTTGGAAAGGATGCCGTAAGCCATGGTACCCTTCTTTGCAGCTTCCTTCGATGCGTCATCAGTCTTGATGCCTGCACTTGTAAGCGCTCCGATATCGTCTTCTGCGATGAGCTCTGTGCCGTTCTTAAGATATGCTCCGCCTTTGAATAACTCTAACATCTTCTGTTGCTCCTTCTTGTGTATTTCCGTCTTAGATTATGTTCTTTCTATCGTCCATTGCCTGGTAAGGTCTTCTCTTGTTGACGCACTTGAATGCAGGACGCATGATACGGCCGCCGGATACGAGTTCCTCGATCCTGTGCGCGCTCCAGCCTGCGATCCTTCCGCATGCAAACAGAGGCGTATAAAGCTCTGAAGGAATGCCGAGCATCGAATATACGAGGCCTGCGTAGAAGTCGACATTGGCACATACGAGCTTGTCTGACTTCTTAACGTCGTGGAAAACTTCAGGTGCGATCTTCTCTACTCTGAGGTAGAGGTTGTAAAGATCCATGTTGCCTGTCTCCTCGGCAAGAAGCTGTGCGTGCTTCCTGATAGTTACCGTTCTCGGGTCAGACAGCGTGTATACCGCATGTCCGATACCGTAGATCAGGCCGGACTTATCGTAAGCTTCCTTCTTCAGGATCCTTGTAAGGTAATCCCTGATCTGATCCTCGTCTTCCCAGTTGCTGATGTTTGCGCGGAGATCCGTCATCATTCCGTAAGCCTTGCCTGAAGCTCCTCCGTGCTGGGGACCCTTGAGAGATCCGACCGCAGCTGCCATTACTGCATAAGTATCAGAACCGGTGGAAGATACAGCATGTGTTACGAATGTCGAGTTGTTGCCGCCGCCGTGCTCTGCGTGGAGAACAAGCATGAGATCCAGGATCCTTGCCTCGAGCTCAGTGAACTTTCCGTCAGGTCTCATGAGATAGAGGATATTCTGAGCGGTGTTGTACTCGGCAACAGGATTGTGGATATAGAGGCTGTGATGCTCGATATAGTGCCTGCGTGCCATATAAGCGTAAGAGATGAGCACCGGGAATCTCGCGATGAGTTCGGTGCACTGTCTTACGACATTGTGGATATCGGTCGAATCCGGGTTATCGTCATATGAATACAGAGCGAGGACCGAGCGTGCGAGCTTGTTCATGATATCCGGCGAAGGTGCCTTCATGATCATGTCCTCGGTAAAGTTCGGAGGAAGCGGTCTTGAGCTGGATAAGAGCTCGTTGAAGCTTGCGAGATCGCTCTTGGTGGGAAGGTCTCCCGTAAGGAGCAGAAAAGCAGTCTCTTCAAAACCGAAGCGTCCCTGGGGGAAGAAACCGTTTACAAGATCGGAGATCTCATATCCCTGATAGAAGAGCTTGCCTTCTACGGGGATCCTGTCTGCGTCATCAACGATGTAGCTCATTACCTCGCCGACTTCGGTAAGTCCTACGAGAACGCCCGTACCGTCAATGTTACGGAGGCCGCGCTTAACATTGTACTTTGTATATAAAGTAGGTTCGATGTGGCTCTTAACGCTTGCCACATCAGTCAGCATGCCTATTATCTCTTCTCTCTTGTCGGGTTCCATTGCATATTCCTTCTTTGCACAGAATCGTGCTTATGATTTCAGCCATGAAATTATAACATCTTTTACGCGATAATATTATTTAAAAATGAGAGCGTATAACGCCAAATGATTATGTAAACAGTCAACGCAGTGACTGCAGCACATAACCCATTATGGAAGCGGCTGCGGCGGCATTAAGAGACTCGGCCTTGCCGGGCATCGGGATCTTGAGAAGTTTTGTGCATTGTGCGGACGTCTCATCAGAGAGACCGCGGCCTTCGTTGCCTATTAGATATGCTGCCGGAAGGGATATGTCTGCCTCACTGAGCGTCTCGCCCTTAAGGTGCATCGCAAGACTGGATATGCCTTTACGCGCGTAGAACGCGAAAGCTTCCTCGGGAGTTGCCGTAACGAGCGGGAGATGCCATACAGACCCCATGGAAGCACGAAGCGTCTTCTCATTGAAGGGATCGCAGGTATTGGGGCTCATTAAGACCGCCGTAAAGTCGAAAGCATCGGCAGTCCTTATGATCGTGCCGAGATTGCCCGGATCCTGTATGTCTTCAAGATAGCAGTAGATATCCTTGCCGTCGCCTCTGAAAGGGATCGTGCCCTTCATGCCGGGCTGGCCCACAACGCATGCAATTCCCTGCGGATGTACGGTGGATGCGATCTTCTCAAAGCACTTCTCGCTTACGACCGTGACATCGACGCCTCTTGCATAGTCAGATGCCCAATCCTGATTCTCTTCAGTGACCACGACCTCGCGTATTGCCGCTCCGGACTCTATCGCATCGCGGCAGAGCCTCTCTCCTTCAATGAACACGACACCCTCGCGGCGCGCATTCTCACGCCTGTGAAGGGCTGCCAGAGCCTTGATCTTAGGATTGTCTTTGCTCGTGATGACCATGTGAATAATATAGCATAAAAAAGCCGCATCTTATGATGCGGCCGTTATAGATTCGATTAAGATCTGAATTACAGAGCTGCCTTAGCCTTCTCAACGAGTGATGTGAAGCCTGCTGCATCTGTTACAGCGATATCAGCAAGAACCTTACGGTCGAGCTCAACGCCTGCCTTCTTGAGGCCGTTCATGAATCTGGAGTAGCTCATGTCGTTAAGACGGCAAGCTGCATTGATCCTGATGATCCAAAGTCTTCTGAAGTCTCTCTTCTTGTTTCTTCTGTCTCTGTAAGCATAGTTACCGGACTTAAGTACCTGCTGGTTGGCAACCTTGAAGAGCTTGCTCTTGTGGCCCCAGTAACCCTTAGCCTGCTTGATGATCTTATGATGACGCGCTCTTACGCGGATTCCTCTTTTAACTCTTGACATATCTTTGTCCTCCTAATTCTCTCTAATTATGCGTAAGGGATCATCTTCTTGACGATCTTTGCATTCTGATCCGAGCATACCTGGCTGTGTCTCAAGTGTCTCATTCTCTTAGTAGGTCTCTTGCTCAGGATGTGGCTTCTGAAGGACTGCTTATGAAGGACCTTACCGGTACCTGTTACTTTGAATCTCTTCTTTGATGAGCTGTGTGTCTTCTGCTTAGGCATTTGTCTTATCCTCCTAATTATTTATTTCTTCTTTGCCGGTGACAGGTACATTACCATGTTCCTGCCCTCGATCTTGGGCGGTCGGTCGGCTGATCGGTACTCGCTGACGC
>R26__coassemble_1092_pt1 | contig 14165 bp, 13 predicted proteins | sample R26__metabat2_low_PE_020 | metagenome-assembled genome bin R26
CCTTTGTGCCGACGATGATGTGACCGCAGTTCCTGCACTCCCATACCTTGACTTCGCTCTTCTCGAAGACTGCTGCAGTCTCAACATTGTTCAGGAGAGCTCTGTATCTCTCTTCGTGACGCTTCTCGATGGCGCCTACCATTCTGAACTTAGCTGCGAGCTGAGGGAAACCTTCCTCTTCTGCAGTCTTTGCAAAACCTTCGTACATGTCGGTCCACTCGTAGTTCTCGCCTTCTGCTGCCGCAGCAAGGTTAGCTGCAGTATCGCCGATGCCCTCGAGTTCCTTGAACCAAAGCTTTGCGTGTTCCTTCTCGTTATCTGCCGTCTGAAGGAAGATAGCTGCTATCTGCTCGAAGCCTTCCTTCTTTGCCTTTGATGCGAAATAAGTATACTTATTCCTAGCCTGGGACTCGCCTGCAAAAGCGGCCTGGAGATTCTTCTCTGTCTGTGTGCCGGCGTATTTGTTTGCCATATTACGTTCCTCCCGTGTAGATGATGGTTACAGTATAACTTTTTCGAAGGCGTATGTAAATTAAAAAACTGATAATTTAACTTCAGATGAGTTCTGCGGAAACTATGTTAACGCCGTCTGTAAAGCTGTCTTCCGGCACCTCGAACTCAGTGCCGTCACAGGTGTATAAAGTACCGTTGACAGTAACGGAGGATATACTGTATTCGCCATATGACTTGCGGGAAGGGTTAACATAGGTAACCTTCATCGGCATGCCATTGTGATACAGCGACACCTCGGATCTGCCGTCTGCATCGAACTGTGTGTCGATGAGCTTGGGAGATAATACGATCTTGCCGTTCCTGCCCGAGACACCGAACATCTGCTTAAGCACGAGCATGACAGCCCAGCTTGCAGCGCCGGTAAGATACGGATACATTCCGCGGCCAGTACCGTTGAAGTATTCGGGGATACCCGGATACATCCTTCCGCCGTCGGGGCCTTCTGCAACGCTCTGCTTGTACAGCGCATCGAAGACCTTGAAGCCTTCTCTTGCAAAGCCTCTGGAATAGAGCGCATACGCATACATTACTGCCATGTGGCAGAATACCGCGCCGTTCTCTTTCTCGCCGTAGGCAAAGCCGAAAGCACGGCCCATATTCATCTTTACCTCGTGGAAGTCTGTGTTGAGCTTATATCCGCCAAGCGCGGGAGCGTACAGATACTTGTCAGCCGCCTTGATGACGTCTCTGACCATATCTTCCGTTGCCGTGCCGAACATGACCGTGAACACCTGGGATGTGAGCATCATGCGCACACCGCCGTTAATAACGCCTTCGACTCTCTCAGCGTCGTTATCGTAGTAACCGTTGAACCAGGAGCTGCCCTCGCCGTCTGTCACGATCTCATTTGATCTTATGTGTTCCTTGATACTCTCTGACATCTTATCGAGCTTGGACGCGAGTTCTTCGCTTCCCAGCTGAACGCGCTTACCGGAGACTGCGGACGCCACGCACTCCTCATAAGCGGTAAGGCTGTCCCTGAGGCCTTCTGTCGAAGCCGCAGATGCCGCATCGATAAGCTCTGCCAGCTCTTCGTAAACCTCGATCTTCTCCCTGCCGCAGGCTCTTACCATATCTGCCAGGATCTCTATGGAACCTGCGTATGCTGCGGTAAACGCCACGCTCTCGCCGCGCTTTGATGCCATATCGAGCGCATCATTCCAGTCGGCACCTCTGAGCCTCATGTTGCCGTGCTCGCCACGGTCGCAATACTGCGTTACCTGCTGCACGAGAAGGTGCTCGATGAGCGAGCCTTCGTAGATCTCACCGTTAATATCCGGCTGCTGGGGTTTACGCGCGTTATCGAAGCTCTCATCGACGGCCTCGCCCCTCATTATCTGCCTGTCCTTGAAGTAAGGCTCCTTCTCGAAGAGGAAGTCATAATCTCCCGTCTGCTCGAGGTAGAGGTTAACGGTGAACATCGGCCAGAAGCCGTGGTCCATCCAGACTCTCGCGATACCGTTACGGTCAGCGATGAACTCGCCTCTCTTTGTACCGATGATGGTCGCATTCGACCCGTCTGTCCTGATGCCTGCAAAGTAACTTACAAGGTCTTCCCTCGCCTGGGAAGGATCTCGCAGTAACAGCGCGAGTGAATCCTGCCAGAGATCTCTCCAGCCTCTTCCGCCCCTGCCGTAATCGTGGTAAGGAAGGAACGAGCATCCGTAGAGCTTACGAAGCTGCGGCTGCACGCTGACCCACTCCATCCAGCCGTCGAACTTGTCGTCGCCTGTCGCTGTGTGGATTATCTTCTGGTCTTTCCAGTACTCCTTGAGCGCATCGAACGCCGAAGCGACATTGGCGCTGTCCAGATATTCATAACCTTCCGCGCCGAAGCTCATTACTATGTTATAGACGGCTGTCTCTCCCGGCTTAAGCGTGCATGTGCCGAACTTAAGTCCCGCAAAGGCCTCCTCGCCGTTAACGACCGAGCCGGGAGCCATTCCTGCAGCGCCTGCGGATGCACCGTACGGATCGAGCAGGTTGCCGCCCTCGCCCGCGTAAGATACTACCGTCGGGAAGATATCCTCGGGAGCATTGCCGGCACCGTCCCTGCCGTAAACTGCGTATATATCGGAATTCCTGTGGTGCCCCCTCTCATCGAAAGCCATCGTCGGCTCGACCTCTACTCCGATATCCTTTACGCGGATAACGTTGAGAAGCGACGTTACATGTCTGTGGTCTCTGATGTGATCTGCACCGCGTGCGAAGATCGGGACTGCCGCAGAAGGCGTGAACTTAATGTCGCTGCTGCTGTTGTTGGTAACGGTTACCTGTATTATCTCGGTTTTCGCCGTGCCTACAGGCGCGAAGTCCAGAGTCTCGCAAATTATGCCGTCAGCGATCTCGAGGGATGTCTTCTGCCAGAGCATACCGCCCTCGATGACGGGAGACTGCCGGAGGGCGAGCTGAGCAAGAGAAAAACCGAAGGCGGATCTAAGCCCCATACCTTCTATGTCGAACCAGAAGTTACGGCCGACCATCGACTGCTGAAGGTCTTCGACGACAACAGGCGGAAGCAGATACTGATTCTGCGACAGCCTCGAGTCGCCCCTGCCCGTGGGAGTGATGCAGCTCAGAACGCCCGACGGGGATGCGACCGGCAGATAGAGGTAACTGGTATCGCCGGTATCAGTTGCAAGGAAAGTACCGTTGCGGTCGGTAAAGTCGTATCTCATGGCAGGGCCCTCCGGAGTTTATGTGGCTTTGTGTTTCTTTTGTTTGATATGCATGAGGATCAGGAAAGCGACAAGGCAGTAGAGCATCGCGGACCCCCATGCGAGCGGATCGGTGAAGCACGCTGCGAGCCAGCCTACAGTTGGGATGACGAACAGCGACATGACAAGTCTCGACGCCATCTCCATGAAGCCTGCGACCATAGCGGTAAGGCTTTTCCCGATTCCCTGTATAGAATACCTGAATACGAACAGTAATGCGAGAAGCGTAATGAGCATTACATCGATGAAGATGTACTGATAAGCCGCATCGATGACCGCTCCCACGCCCGCCTCATCGAGCTTGACGAAGATCATGATGATGTATCTGCCGAAGAGCGTTATGACGCCCATGGTAACAGCAGAGAATATCAGGCCTAAGATGACGGAATCCCTGATGCCGCGCTTGATCCTTTTGAAGTCACCCGCTCCGTAGTTCTGCCCGACAAAGGTCGCGAGCGCCGTCCCGAGCGAATCGAGCATCGGAATGAAGAGCATCTTGACCTTGATCGCGATCGTGTAAGCCTGGATATAGACATTCTCGAGGCCGTTTACCGCTATCTGCAGAAGGATCGAGCCGATGGCGGTTATAGATGCCTGAAGTCCCATCGGGACGCCCATCTTGAGGAGGACCTTGACGGCCTTTTTATTGATGCGCAGATAGTCTTTGGACCCCGCGTCCCTGAGTTCTTTGTATTTGGTGAGAACCTTGACAAGGCACAGCACGCCCGAGACGCCCTGCGATATGACAGTCGCGATGGCCGCACCTTCGACACCCATGCCGAAGCCGAAAATAAACAGGAAATCCAGACCGACGTTCAGGACTGCAGACACGACTAGGAATACAAACGGCGTCTTCGAATCGCCGACGGCTCTCGCGATTGATGCGGCTATGTTATAGAGCACCGTGCACGGAAGGCCGAGGAATATGATGAACAGATATCTGTACGCATCATCCATGTACACCGCGGGAGTGTTGATCATCTGCAGGATCTGTCTCGTGAGGGCGCAGCAGACGATTGTCAGTATGGCCGCGATAACGGCGGACAGGTACAGGCTGTTATAGACATACCTGCGCATGGTCTTCTGATCGCGCGCACCGAACCTCTGTGAGATCGGAATGCCGAAGCCTGCGCAGGTACCCATGCAGAAACCGAGTATGAGGAAAGTGATCGACGCGCTCTGTCCTACAGACGTCAGCGCACCGACACCCAGCTTCTGTCCTACTATGGCACTGTCTGCCATATTGTACAGCTGCTGGAACACATTGCCGAGGAACAGCGGGATCGTGAATCTCACGATGTGCTTCATCGGATTGCCGGTTGTCATGTCGATCGTTCTTGTCATAGACATAAAATATCAAATACCCTGCCTGCTGTGCGGGAGCACATTGACCAAAGATTTGAGCCTTTTGATCAATATAGATATAATTCTGTCTATGAAGATCAGATATACACTTGTTTTATTTATTATATGTTTGATGTTTGCCTTCACCGGCTGCTATATAAGACCCGGGCTCTATGACACGCCCGGCTCGGAGAGCAGTGTTCCAACGGAAGTTACTGCTCCTCCCCAGCTTCCGCACGGCTCGGCCGACAGCTGTGAGGGGATCATAGCGGTCGTATCCATATTCGTGTCAACACCAACATATTCGTGGGACTTTACCGACCCTGACGATAAGACGACCATCGCGCACACACTGAATTATCTCAAGCTTGGTACAAACTGGATAGAATCTCAGGCTGCTTCCTGGAACAAGTTTGTCGACTTCAAGTGTGACTGGACGGTAAACCCGAGCCTTTACTATGAGGCAAAACTGTCCGATGAGATCCTCAACAACTCCGGAGCAAAAGGGATCGAGGAAGTCTGGCAGTACATAGCAGACGGTACTGCGCCGATAGACGACATCAAGTCAGAGTTCGGCGCGACCAGTGTGGTGTACATGCTGTTTGTAAATACGCCTTCCAACTACAACAGGAACTCCTGCACCATCGTATGCGACGAAGATTTTTATTACCCGTACGAATTCTGCAGGATCTACTGCAACAGCATAGACGGGGAAGAGAATCCCGCGTCGTATGCGCATGAGATACTGCATACTTTCGGCGCGCCGGACCTGTATAAAGCGGACGACTTCGGCAATAACTACGGCACCACGGATGAACTCGTGGCTTATGTCAGCGAGAATCTGCCGAACGAGATAATGAATGCGACCTACGACATAGAGACCGGTCTTCCCTACTACGACCAAATATCAAACGAGCTGACCGAGATCACGGCATACTACATCGGCTGGACCGATAAGAGTTCAGTAGCAGAAGAGTTCGGGTTAGACCCGGCAAAGCATTAATAATCGTTCAGTTCTTCGTTAAGATCTTCCGTTGAAGGCAGACCGTCATCATATGAATCGGTCTCCACAGGAACTTCTTCCTCTACAAGGCCGTTAAGGTTCTCTGCGCCTTCGGTCGTCTCGAAGAATCTTATGGTCATCGTTACCGTCGTGATCTTGTTGACTATGACAGTCTCGCTGTTTGCCTCAGTCTGGCCTTCAGAAGTATCAGCTGCCGCATCATCAGCCGCGGTCTCTGCAGGTTCTGCCGGTTCTGCTGCTTCTGCGTCAACAGCTTCGGTCCCGGCAGGTGCAGTCTCCTGGGACTCTGCGGGGACAGTAGCATATTCTTTGATCTCCGACATCGACATATCGACTACGAGAAGAGAGTATTCACAGTCAGCGATCTCCTTGATGATATTACCTGCTTCTTCAAAGCTTCCTGTAGTAAAGCTGATCGATACATCTCTTCTTACTATGGTCCCGTCAAGTACGGGGTCACCCCAGTCAAGCGATATGCCCGTTGCCTTTCCTTCAAGTATATCAGCAAGTGCAAGGAGTTCCGCACTCTGGTTGTTATATATACCGAGGACGGCATCAGACGATGCCTCGTTCTCGAGTTCTTCTTTCATCTGCTGAAGGTGTATGGCCTTTGCCCTCTCGAGCTCTATCTCATCTTCAACCTCTGTCACGTCAAACCGTTTTACTTCGTTCTCGAAATACTGGTACACAACATAGTAATAGACATATCCGATGATAACCGCCGTAAGCAAAAGGATCACGCCGGCTTCACGAGCCGTAAACTTATGATTAAGCATCCTCATCCACCTCGCTTTCTTCAGTCATATCAGTCTCAGTCAGAGTATCTTCAGTATTCCAGGTTATCTCATACTGTGCATCGACAGTGTAGCTCAGACTGCCTTCCTCTTCGGAACTCTGCTGATTGGAAGTCGTAACATTGACATAGTATATGCGGTCATCGTCCTTAAGGATATCGAGGACCATGCTGACCGACTCAAAGTCTGCCTGATTAGCATATATGCTTATCTGATTATCTGCAGATACCACTACCGACAGGTCATCGAGATACGGCAGTACATCCTCATTCAGCATATCGATGATCTCCTTGCGGTTGGAATACTGTGATTCTTCATCCGTGTAGTACATCTCAACGCGGGCGTTGTATTCTTCTGCGACCCCGGCCAGTTCTTCATTCTTGGTCTTATACTCATCGAGTGTTATCTTGGCTTCCTTATAGATCGTCTCGGCTTCGTCGATCCTGTCAAGCTGTTTGATCACGCCGAAATAAATGAACACGAGCAGAGCCGCCATGAAGAGCGTAAATATGACAAGAGCCTTGCCGTCGGACTTCTTCCTGTTGTCACCGCCGATGAAGTTGATTACTTCCTTATCGGGATATCTGACCTTCCTGGGGCCTCCGATCTGCATGTTTAACGGGTTGCCGCCCGTCTCTTTTTTACTCATACTTACCTCCCAGCTTCATTCCGATCGCGACAGCTGCGAGTCCGTCGTTAAGTGAGTCGTTGATATTGAACTTTGTATCATTGCCGAGGAACTTGATTATGTTGAGCGGCACGGCATTCTTGATAGCCTCCTCATACTGTCTGTATCTGGCACCGCCGCCATATATATAGAAGTTATCGAGAGTATTGTCAGGATTCTCAAAAGTATAGTAGTTGACGGCTCTCATGACCTCGACCGCTATGCTGTCGAACACTCCTCTTACATGTTCCGAATCAAGGACGCCCTTCTCATTCTCTCTCATCCTCATCCTGGCTGTATTTGCTTCGCACTTCAGGAAAGATCCGGCTGCAGCTTCGACATGTGCCATGCCGAGCTCGATCGTTCTGGTCAGGTCGTATACACCGCCCTTGTAGATATCTATCTTGGTATACTCATATCCCATATCGAGAGTGGCAAAATCCTTATCCTTGTCAAAAGGCGATACGGCCTGGATAAGCTTACCTGTCGAGATTACACGGGGAGAGACTTTGACGAGCTTGAATCCGTTCCTGCCGAAGACATCCTTGAGCTTATCGATCAGCTCCCTGCTTGCAGCGGCAGCGGTCATATCGAGCAGTTCGTTATTGCCCTCAGTTACCGTTCCGATTATCGAATAATCAAAGATATATCCGTCAGCATTATCCTTAACGATATCGTGGAATTCATAAGGGAGGTTTACCTTAAGCTGCTGCTCGCTCATGAGCGGCATCTTGAGTCTTCTGATAAAACACTGCGAATCAGGCAATACCAGGGCCACGTCACGGGTCTTAAAACGCTTCCTCACCGCATCGTGAAGGAAGTCACCCAGGGCCTCATAGGCGATGATCTCTTCTCCCCTTATGAGATTGCCCGGCATATCAAAGACCGCAAAGTCTTTGAGGTGGCCGTTCTTCCACTCAGCCGCTTTGAGGCTGTAGTTGCCGATATCGATTCCAAGTACGTTCTTACCCAAAACCTTATCCTCCTATTAAACTGAAATACATATTGAGAAGCGCGCCTCCGAACACGAGGCTGATAACTGTCGCTATAGATATGGCGGGAGCGAATGCGATCTTCTTCTTGCGGCCGGCAGCTGCGATGATGAGCCCTATGACACTTGCAAGGAAGAGGGTTATAACTCCGCGGTAAAGTCCCGTAAACAGCAGGCAGCATGCAAAGAGCTTGATATCGCCCATCCCGATGCTCTGCTTCTTGAGTGCCTTGTTAAGGACAGCGGATACGATGAGAAGGATACCTCCGATCACTACTGCAGCCAGGACTCCGTCCAGAGCATAGGACTGCGCATCAGGCATGAATCCTACAAAGAGGATCCAGACTATGAGCATCGCCAGAAGGAAACCGTCCGGGATGATGTGGTTGTCAAAGTCTGCAAGGGACAGTCCGAGCAGTATCACTTCGAGCACCAGTGTCTGGACTACGACGGGATCGACTGCCCTGTTGAAAGCAAGCGTTACAACGAACAGCAGACCTAGCACGATCTCGAAAATAACATCTCTCGCAGGAACCTTGGCGCCGCAGTAACGGCACTTGCCCTTGAGAGCAAGCCAGGAAACGATCGGAATGAGATCCAGTGTTGACAGCTCATGACCGCATGAATCGCAGTGACTGTGACCCTTGGTCCAGTCCTCTCCGATAACGACGCGGCAGGCCGTGCATGTGATAAAGCTTGCGAAGACTGCTCCGAACATAAAAGCTATTACGAGCAGATACACCGTCGCAAAAAGATTATCGGCAAATAACGGATATACCAGATTCAAAATTAGACCTCCCTCAGAACAGATCGTACATAGTAAACATCGGCAGATAGATCGATATGACGATGAATCCGGCGAACAGGGCGAGGAAGATCATCATAGTGGGCTCGAGCTTGGCAAGCGCCTTGGTCGTCGCGTTGTCATATTCGCTCGTATAGTAGACGCCTATGGTCTTAAGCGAAGTATCGAGAGAACCGGTCTTATCGCCTACCGCTATCATGGTCTTCATGATATCAGGGAAATACGGACACTGGTTCATCGCCTCGACTATGGTCTTACCGGTCCTGACCTTATCGACCATGGCAAAGACCTCGCGCTTGAAGATGTAGCTGTCCATGACTTTCGCGGTAGTCTCCAGAGCCTTGTCTAGAAGGATGCCTGCGTCGAGCAGAGAAGACATCGTGTCAGCAAACTGCTCGCATGCGTGAAGCCTCTGGATGTTGCCCAGGACAGGGAGCTTAAGTGATACCTTAGACCACCATAGCTTGCCCTTCTCGTTATGTGTGATGAACTTGAAAGCGATGAAGATCACCGCAAATCCGATGAACATTCCGAACCAGTACTTGGAGAAGAACTCCGATACGACGATAAGTATCTTCGTTATGACGGGAAGCTCTCCGCCCATGTCGGCAAAGGTCTGGGTAAGGTTAGGTACGACGAATGCCATGATAACTATAAGAACAACGATCGCGACGCATAAGACGAAGATCGGATACGACATCGCTGACTTGAGCTTTTTCTTGACCTTGTCGGACTTGATATAGAAGCCCTCGAGGGATTTGAATGACTGGACGAGATTACCCGAGACTTCTCCGGCGCGGATGGTCTCAATGAATGTCACGGGGAAATCGGGACAGTTCTTCTCGAATGATTTGGCGATCGAATTACCCTGATTGATATCCTCAGAGGTCTTGGTAAGCTCTTTCTTGAGTTTTTTCTTCTTGGTCTGGTCAGCGACCATCGTAATGCACTGACCGATAGACACGCCGGCCTGAAGTATGATCGAACACTGCTGGCAAATCAGGGCAAGATCCTGACCTGTCAGGCTCTTGGTAAGCTCAAATCCCAGAAGGTCATCGAGCTTAGTCTTCTTGATGATCGTACAGGTCTCGACGATAGGATAATTCGCCTTGATCTTGCTTATCGCATCGTACTGATCAGAAGCTTCGACAACACCCTTGTGCTTGCTTCCGTCATAGGCCTGAGCTGTATACTTATATGAATCCAAGACTATTCTCCTTTATTCGATTGTAGGTATGACCTTAAGCAATTCTTCCGGTGTTGTAACGCCTTCGCGGACGAGCTCACGTCCGTTCTCGATCATTGAAGTAAAGCCCGTTTTCGCGAGGTATTTACGAAGCTCCGAGCCGTTCTTGCCCGCACTTATCGCATCCCTTAATTCGGATGTGACCTGCATTATCTCGAATACGCCGGTCCTTCCTCTGAATCCTGAACCGAAGCACCTGTCACAGCCTTTGCCCTTGTAGTAGACAGTTCCGTCATCGGACATTCCGATAAGCGACAGCGTGAACGGATCGGGAGCTGCCGGCATACGGCAGTTGGGGCATATCCTGCGGACGAGCCTTTGCGAGATGACGCCTCTCAGAGAGCCCGCGATCAGATAAGGTTCTGCGCCCATGTCACGGAGTCTGTCGATAGCTGATACCGCATCCTCGGTGTGGATGGTCGAGAGCACGAGGTGTCCCGTCATAGCAGCTCTCATCGCGATCTCCGCAGTCTCGCCGTCACGGATCTCACCGACACAGATGATATCCGGGTCCTGTCTGAGGCAGGATCTCAGTGCGCTCGCGAAAGTAAGTCCGGTCTTCTCGTTGATCGCTACCTGCGTAACGCCTGCGATCTGGAACTCTACCGGATCCTCGAGAGATATGATGTTTACTGTCTCGCTAATGAGTTCGTGTATCATCGTATAGAGAGTAGATGTCTTACCTGAACCCGTAGGACCTACGATGAGGATGATACCCGCTGAATTCTTGAGGATCCTGTCGAAACGCTCGTTATCCTTCTCGGTTATGCCTATCGCGTGGCGGTTAAGCGTACTCTGCTCACGCATCAGGATCCTTATTACCACCTTCTCGCCGAAGATCGTCGGGAGGGTGTTAAGTCTTAAGTCGATCTGCGTCCCGTCAGCACGCTTTATAACGGCACGGCCGTCCTGCGGGATACGCCTCTCTGTGATGTTCATCCCCGCCATTACCTTGAGCCTGGAGATAACGGAATTCTGGAGTTCTCTCGGGACCTCCATCATGGTATTGAGCCTGCCGTCGACCCTGATCCTTACCTTCATCTCTTTCTCATACGGCTCGAAATGTATATCTGAAGCCTTCTCGGCTATCGCTCTCTCGATAAGTGAATTGACGAGCTTGACCGTAGGAGCAGCGGTCTCATCGTCATTTGCAGCCATCTCTTCGCTCAGATCGTCGACCGTTATCGTGGTCTGCTCTTCCTTCATCTGCTCGATGGCCCTTGCGGCACCCTCGTTCTCATAGAGGACGGACAGTGCCCTGGTGATGGCATCATAATATGCGATCATCGGGATTACGCGGCGTCCGGTCATCTGACGGACCGCTTCGACGGCACGGAAGTTCATGGGATCTTCCATGGCGATGTAGAGGTTATTACCTTCGAGCTTGACCGGGATCAGCCTGTATGTACGTGCCGTATCCTTAGGAACGATCTCGACAAGTGTCGGGTCGATGCTCGCTTTGTTGAGATCGATGAACTCAACGCCCAGCTGCATCCTCAGAGTCTCGACAAACTGTTTCTCCGAGATTATGCCCTCATCGATAAGGTATGTACCGAGTCTCTTGCCCGTTGTCTTCTGTCCTGCAAGCGCTTCTTGCAGCTGTTCTTCGGTAATCGCGCCGGAATCGACCAGCATCTCACCCAATCTTTTGTTCTTCACTTCTTTTTGCCGCTCCTTCGCATATATTATGGATTATATGGACACACTATTATCTCCTGGGACAAGATGACCTTGTCTTCATCAGGATCCTTGACCTGAATGGTAAACGTAAACAGTTTGCTTTCATCGCTGTATGTGATAGGACCGACGATCTGCGTGATCAATCCGCTTCCCTTTATGACATCTTCAGCTATGACATATTCCGTGACCTGATCCGGAACAGCAAAAGAAGCATCATTTCCGAGGTACCCGTCACACTTACAGTTTACTACTATCCCCTGCTCTGAATTGTAATACTTGACCTGGGGAGATACTCTGCTGATATTCCCTGTCGAACCGCTGTATTCATCGTAACCCAGGACCGTAGAATATCTGTCTTTGAATGTAAAATAAAGCTCGCCGGACGAGTCGCAGGACATAGTCTGCGGGTTCGTGCAGGCATTGAGGTCCGCACGCATATAGTTGACCGTGGCGAGCATTATCATCTGGGCCTGTGCCTTCCTGTCCATGGTCTCCCTGATCCTTGACACCAGAGCTATCCCGCCGATGGCCGCAAGAGAAACAAAGGCCATTATGCCCATGGATATCAGGAGCTCAGAAAGGGAGAATCCCTTCCTGTTCCTTCGTCCTGCACCCTTGTGTTCCCTGATCTTCATAGCCGTTACCCTAGTTCATATTCCTTGTTATCGTGAACGTATATGAACCGGAATCTATATCCGACGGCAGTGTCTTAACATATTCCGCTTCCTCGCTCTCATAAGTATTGAGCTTATCGTAATACTCGTCATACTTCGCGCTGTTCCCCTTCAATATCTTCGTACCGACCTGCGTCACTGACAAGAGCATTATCAGCGCAAGCGATATGATCAGAGAAGCTACCAGAGTCTCTGACAAAGATTCGCCGCTGCAAGTTGTTCTTATATCCTTATACTTCATAGTTAGTTCCCGCTCTAATGATACACAATCTAGTAGATAATCTTACTAATATCCGGAGATTATAAAATCGTCTCCAAAAATAAACAAAACAGCTTTGTTTACTCTATATTGTCCGTTTTTTACCTGAACGGTAAATGATTGAGAGACTTCACCAGCAGATACAACTACTTCAAATCCCTTAGCCCGAAAATAAGAATTTAAAATGTTATTGTATTTGATTGCGTTGATCTTAACAGTAACATTAGTGTACGTTTTGCCGTCAAGCTCAAGCTGGACAGTGTATTCTCTTTCTCCATTGTCCCATTCACCGTTACTCCACATCTGATAAAAAATAGGATAAAGTATAGGGCTACTATCTCTTGTGATTGTACTGCTTATTCTTTTGTCATGATTTGCGGTGATTGTTGTAAGATCGTTATAGAGGCTGTCATATACAATCTGTACTGCCTGGTCTTCAGCGGACATGCCCGGCTGAATCGTTCCTGCAGGGGGAGTGGCCGGTTCCTCAAAGACGGGTGCGTTGGCAAGACTTTTGGAGACACCGCGGCTGGACGAATTTGCAAGGAAAAGGATACCTGCGCACATCAGCGAGCAAAGAAGGAAGAAGAATAGTGCGATAGCGAGCGAAGAACCTTCGCTGCCTTTGCATCTGATCATGTATTTATCTTTTATCCGTCTCATAATCTGCCATCCTATGCCAGAAGCGAATGTATGGAATCAACGCCTTCGTCCCAACGCATCGTAACAACGGGTTGCTCAAAAGAGCCCTTGCCGTCGTGATATCTTGCATCGAACTGAACCAGGATCAGATAATCCTTATAATCGTATTTGGCACCGACATTACCCGCTAAGATCGTGCCGGTCGGATCGACATACATACATGTAAACTCAGAACCGTATCCTTCTATCTTCCCGTTAAGATAGTTCGATCCCTTATAAGTGTACTGATCCCAGAAGTCCATCGCATCGCAAGCCGAGTTCAGGACATACACCGAACTGTTCTCCGCATCATACAGGAAAGTGCAGACTCCGGAAGAACTGATATCTACCGTATTGCCAAGGCTGTCGGTACCTGCGTAGAAGGCTGCGGTAGCAGCTTCTTTGGCTGAGATCTCGAGGTTGACGACCTCACGGTACTTCGCCTTCTTGGTCTCCTGTGAGAATGTAGGTATGCTGATCCCGGCAAGTACTACGATGATAGCCGCAACGATCAAAAGCTCCGATAGAGTGAAGCCTTTACTGTTCCGATTGCGATTGATCATCCTCTTCATACTTATCACCTGAAATACGGTACCGGTCGATTATTTATAATTATAATACAAACTTATCTAGTTTACTTTAGGATTATGTAACATTTACGATCCCTAACATCCGCTTCTTATATGAGAAAGCCGGGCTTACGCCCGGCCTCCCCGTCTACCTGTTTATTAATAACTGATCAAAGTCAGATTAAGTTGTAGAATCTACAT
>R26__coassemble_1129_pt1 | contig 13952 bp, 9 predicted proteins | sample R26__metabat2_low_PE_020 | metagenome-assembled genome bin R26
TATCTATGCAGAGGAGGAAGCAAAATGAGTAAAGCATGTAACATTCTCTATGCAGGCTTCGGCGGACAGGGTATCCTTTTCGCAGGCAAATTCCTTGCATACAAGGGACTTATTGAAGAAAAGCAGGTAAGCTGGCTTCCCTCATACGGTCACGAAATGCGTGGCGGTACGGCAAACTGCTCCGTCGTTATCTCTGACGAGCCCATCGGTTCACCCGTTGTAAATGACGCAGACGTTGTTATCTGCCTTAACCAGCCTTCCATGGAGAAGTTCGAGAAGCAGCTCAAGCCCGGTGCTCTGATGATCCTCGATTCTTCACTCATCTCGGTCAGACCTGAGAGAACAGACATCAAGGTCATCGCGATGCCCGCTTCGGATATTGCTTCCGATCTCGGCAAGATGCTCTTCGCACCTATATCCATGCTCGGATGCATGGCAACCGCTACAGGATGCTTCAGCCGTGATTCTTTCGAGAAGTCTCTGTATGAGGTTCTTCCCGAGAGAAAGCACAAGCTCATCCCGACAAACGTTGCAGCTTTCGACAAGGGCGCAGAATTCGCGAAATAATCTGACGCCGCACCCAAACACACTTCAGCCTCCGCAACAACGCGGAGGCTGTTTTTGTTAGAATATGCTCATGAGGGGGAGGAGGCGCGCATATGGCGGTATGCAACACTTGCTTCAGACACTGTCATCTTGAGGAAGGCATACAGGGTGCCTGCCGCGCACGTATCTGCAGGGACGGCGCTGTAACCGTTTCCGGATACGGCGAGATCACGGCCATCAGCCTTGATCCCATCGAGAAAAAGCCTCTTGCCAGGTTCTGTCCCGGCTCGAAAGTGCTTTCCGTGGGCTTCCTCGGGTGTAACTTCAACTGCCCGTTCTGCCAGAACTACGATATCTCTTATGCAGGCAAGGATAAAAGCATAGAGATCCCGGACACCACATACATACCTCCGGAACGCCTGGCGGAGATGGCCATGGGATTAAGAGAACGCGGCAACATAGGGCTTGCCTTTACATACAATGAGCCTCTGACTTCGTGGGAATATGTGAGAGATGCAGGCAGGCTATCTCACGAAGCCGGCATGAAGAACGTGCTGGTCAGCAACGGTTCTGCTTCACTTGAAGTGCTGGAAGAAGTCCTGCCATTTATCGATGCCATGAACATCGACCTTAAGACATTCGATACCGATATCTATTCGAAGGTGCTGGGAGGCTCTCTCGAGGCGGTGAAGGCTTTCATTGGACGTGCCTGCACGGACAGCCATATGGAGATAACGACGCTTGTCGTTCCGGGGATATCCGACAGTGAGGAAATGATAAGGAATATGGCTTCCTGGATAGCTTCGCTTCCGGGCGGCAAAGATATCACATATCACCTGACAAGGTTCTTCCCGAGGTATAAGATGGATGATGTCAGGGCGACTGATGTTGATCTGATATATCATCTGGCAGATATCGCCGGTGAATACCTTGATCATGTTTTTACAGGCAATTGCTAGAAGGGGGTAAGTCATGTCTATCGTAGGAGCAGTTATGGTACCGCATCCGCCGCTGATCGTTCCCGAAGTCGGCAGAGGCGATGAGAGCGTGATCAAAGAGACGACTGACAGCTATGTTAAGGCTGCAGAGTTCATAAGAGACCTGGCACCTGACACGATAGTTCTGTCTTCGCCTCACAGCATAATGTATGCGGATTATCTGCATATCTCGCCCGGAAGCCGCGCTGAAGGCGACTTTGGCTCATTCGGTGCCCCGCAGGTGCATCTCGAGGCAGATTACGATGAAGAACTGTCTTCCGGTATCTGCAGTCTCGCAGAAGCCAAGCTGATCCCGGCCGGATTTGAGGGAGAGGTAGACAAAGACCTGGACCACGGGACCATGGTTCCGCTGTATTTCATAAAGCAGAAGTATACGGACTTTAAGCTCGTAAGACTTGCGATCTCGGGGATATCCCTTGAAGAACACTACAGGCTCGGGCAGATCATCTCCGAAGCAGCGGATATACACGGGAGAAGAGTGGTATATGTTGCAAGTGGCGACCTGTCCCACAAACTTCAGGAAGACGGTCCGTACGGCTTTGACAAGGCAGGTCCCGAATATGACTCGAAGATAATGGATGTGATGGGCAGCGGAAGGTTCGGCGAACTCCTGAAGTTCGATCCCGTACTCTGCGATGATGCTGCCGAGTGCGGTCACAGGTCATTTGTCATAATGGCTGGAGCTTTGGACGGTAAGAGCGTAGATGTTCATATGCTCTCTCATCAGGATGTCACAGGCGTCGGATACGGAATATGTACATATCGGGTGATGGGTGAGGACGGTTCAAGGAAGTTCCTTGACAGTCTTGTGGCTGAGAAAGAATCGGAGGCCGCAGAGCGCAAGGCAAACGAGGATCCTTTTGTATCACTGGCCAGACTTACCGTGGAGACTTACATCAGTCGTCACACGCTGCCTGATATTCCGGACGACCTGCCGCCTGAGATGACGGACAGGAAGGCAGGAGTGTTCGTCACTCTTCATATCGGCGACAACCTGAGAGGCTGTATCGGCACGATCTCTCCGGTCAGATCTTCAATCGTTCAGGAGATAATGGCCAATGCCATAAGCGCCTGCACGCGTGATCCGAGGTTCAATCCGGTGCGTCCCGAGGAGCTTGCACGGATTACTTACAGCGTCGACGTCCTCGGAGATGCAGAAGATATCGATTCCGAAGATATGCTCGATGTCAGGCGTTACGGCGTTATCGTGACCAAAGGCGACAGGCGCGGACTGCTGCTGCCGGACCTTGACGGCGTTGATACCGTGGCTGAGCAGATAGCGATTGCCAAGAGCAAGGCGGGTATAGCTCAGGACGAAGAAGTAGAGCTTCAGCGCTTTGAGGTCGTCAGGCATTACTGAAACATGAACCCACTGTAAAAATTGCACAAAAGGCGGGGATTATTGCCTCGCTTTTTTGTATTTTTGGTTGGTATTTCCTCTATATTAGTTTATAATATCAACAACGTGCGGATCGTTCCGCACTATAGTGCGTGCCTGAATGTCAGGAACGCCGATTAACCTCAGAGGGAGGCAGTTGCTACATATATGGATGCAGCTTATCTATTCAACAAAGGCGAGAATTATATGAGCTACAGGTTCCTGGGCTCTCATCCGTATGAGGACGAGAACGGGAAGGGCTTTATATTCCGCGTATGGGCTCCTAACGCACGCATGGTCAGCGTTATGGGAGATTTTAACGATTGGGACGGGAATTCATGCCAGATGTTCAAGCTCGGCAATACCGGCATATGGGAGCAGAAGGTTCCGGGCGCACAGCAGTGGGACCGCTATAAGTACCGTGTCGTAGGCGCCGATAACCGCATTTACGAGAAGGGCGATCCCTTCGCAAGGCATTTCGAGACGAGGCCGAATAATGCGTCGATCCTCTATGAACCCGAAGATTATGTGTGGAATGACGAGAGATTCTGCAGGAACCGTAAGGATGCTCTTACGGCAAAGCCTATCAATATCTATGAGATCCACCTGGGTTCATGGCGCCGTCATCCGGACGGGAATTTCTTCACTTACCGCGAACTGGCTATAGACCTGTCTGATTACTGCAAGAAGATGGGTTATACCCACGTCGAGCTCATGCCGATACTGGAGCACCCGCTTGATGATTCATGGGGTTATCAGGTAACAGGTTACTATGCCGTTACCTCAAGATTCGGTACCCCCGCAGACTTCAAGTTCATGGTAGACGTTCTGCATCAGAACGGCATTGCAGTCATCCTCGACTGGGTACCTGCTCATTTCCCTAAGAACCTTGAAGGTCTTGTAAGATTCGACGGTACTCCGTGTTATGAGTATGCAGATCCCAGGATCGGTGAGCACAGGGAGTGGGGCACTTATGTATTTGACTATTCCAAGAACGAAGTCAAATCCTTCCTCATCTCCAATGTTGTCTACTGGCTCGACGAGTATCATCTCGACGGTATCCGTGTTGATGCGGTATCTTCGATGCTCTACAGGGATTACGGAAGACAGCAGTATATCCCGAACAAGTACGGCGGCAACGAGAACCTCGAAGCAATTGAGTTCTTCAAGCACCTGAACAGCATCATCCGCAAGGAATATCCTTATGCGATGCTGATCGCCGAAGAGTCAACTGCATGGCCCAAGGTATCGCATCCCGTCGAGGACGGCGGCCTCGGCTTCACTCATAAGTGGAACATGGGTTGGATGCACGATACTCTCGATTATTTCTCGACCGATTCATATGCAAGGGCATGGCATCACGATGAGTTCTGTTTCTCGATGATGTACGCTTTTGCCGAGAACTATATCCTCTCGCTCTCGCATGACGAGGTTGTTCACGGCAAGCATTCCCTGATAGACAAGATGCCGGGCGATATCTGGCGTAAGTTCGCTTCGCTCCGTACCATGATGCTATATCAGATCAGTCATCCGGGCGCAAAGCTCAACTTCATGGGCTCCGAGTTCGGTCAGTTCATCGAGTGGCGTTTCTATGAGCAGCTCGAGTGGTTCCTGCTGGACTATGAGTCACACAGGCTGCTCCAGAGCTTCAATGCCGATCTGAACAGATTCTATATCGAGCATCCTCAGCTCTGGATCGATGATCACACATGGGCAGGATTCGAATGGATCGATGCTTCCGATACGAAGAACAACGTATTCATCTACAAGAGATCTTCGCCGAAGCCTGAAGAGAATGATATCTATGTCGCTCTCAACATGGTTCCGCAGCCTCTTGAGAATTACGATATGCCCGTCTATGAGCTCGGTACATACAAGATCGTCTTTAATACCGATGATATGAGCCACGGCGGATCGGGTTATCCTACGGGAACCGATGCGAACGGCTGCTTCGAGGCGATAGATGAACCTCTGAACGGCAAGCCTTACCATGTAACCGTCAATCTGCCGCCGCTTGCGGGCATCTACTTCATGAAGGTCAAGGATCCTGTAAAGAAGGCTCCGGCAAAGAAGACTGCAGCCAGGAAGCCCGCGGCAAAGAAAGCAGCACCTGCTAAGAAGGCAGCTGCCAAGAAGCCTGAAGTGAAGAAGGCTCCGGCTAAGAAAGCTCCTGCCAAGAAGGCAGTGAAGGCGGAGCCTGAGAAGGCAGCCGTCAAGAAGGCTCCGGCAAAGAAGCCGGCTAAGAAAACAACTAAAGCAAACAAAACCAAATAACAGGGTGCGGAGGTAACATTTATGGGAAAAACTGAAGTCGTTGCGATGATACTCGCAGGAGGACAGGGATCAAGACTCGGCGTGCTGACGAAAACGATTGCAAAACCTGCAGTTCCGTTCGGAAGCCGTTACAGGATCATTGACTTCCCGCTCTCGAACTGCGTCAACTCAGGAATAGAGATCGTCGGTGTACTGACACAATATCAGCCTCTGGCGCTCAACACCTACGTAGGTAACGGTCACCCTTGGGACCTCGACCGTAACAATGCCGGCGCATATATCCTTCCGCCTTATCAGACAGCAGACGGTTCATCCTGGTATAAGGGCACTGCAAACGCCATTTACCAGAACATGAGCTTCGTCGATGACAACTCACCCAAGTATGTTGTTATCCTCTCCGGCGACCACATCTACAAGATGGATTACGCCGCTATGCTCAAGGCTCATATCGAGAAGGGCGCTGATGCTACTCTCGCAGTCTATGAAGTACCGTGGGAAGAGGCTCCGAGATTCGGAATCCTCAACACCAAGGACGACGATGTCATCGAGGAGTTCGACGAGAAGCCTGCAAAGCCTAAGAGCAACCTGGCTTCGATGGGTGTCTACATCTTCACATGGGATGTTCTCCGTGAAGCTCTCATCGAGGACGAGGCTGATCCCGATTCCAACAATGACTTTGGTAAGAACATCGTTCCCAACCTTCTCGCAAAGGGCAAGAAGCTCTGCGCTTACCGCTTCGCAGGTTACTGGAAGGACGTAGGAACCATCTCATCTCTCTGGGAGACCAACATGGATATCCTGGACAAGCCTGAAGAGATCAACCTGGTCGACAGATCATGGAAGATCTTCTCGAGGAACCCTGTCAAGCCTTCACACTTCATCGGATCCGGCGCGAAAGTAAGGAACTCCGCTCTTACCGACGGCTGCCGCATCTTCGGTGATGTCGAGCATTCCGTACTCTCTGAATCCGTTATCGTCGAGAAGGGTGCAGTCGTCAAGGACTGCGTGCTCATGCCGGGCGTAGTCGTCGGCGAGGGTGCGCACATCGAGCGCTGCATCGTTGATTTCGGAACGATCATCGGTAAGAACGTCGAGGCTGGAAGCTTCGTTGCCGGCGAAGGCCCTTACACGAACAAGAAGCTCTGCTCTGAAGGTATCTGCGTTTTCGAGCGCGGCCTGAAGATCAAGGACGGTGCCAAGATCTGTCAGAACAGTATGGTGGACAGTGATGTCGAAGCTTCGGAAGAAGATTCCGTTATCGAGAGCACATTCAGAGTCTGAGGAAAAGGAGATTAGATACTATGTTTAATAATGCGATGGGCCTCATCCTGGCCGACAACAAAAAGATATCACTCGGAGAACTCTCCACCCCCAGAGCGCTCTCGGCTATGCCCTTTGGAGGAAGATACAGGATCATCGACTTCATGCTCTCTGACATGGTCAACTCCGGTATCAAGAACGTAGGACTTCTTACGTACAACAAGTACAAGTCGCTGATGGACCACACAGGTACAGGTGCTGCCTGGTCACTCGACAGAAAGAACGACGGTCTGCATATCCTGCCGCCTTACGTTAACTCCGAGGCATCCAGCACGATCTCCGACGAGGAGCTCACGGGCGTCATGGACTTCCTCAGACAGTCACGTTCGACATATGTCATCGTTGCAGGTTCCAACATAATCCTCAATACCACTTTCGATGATTTCATCAGGTCACATGAGGCTGCAGGTGCTGACATCTCCGTAATGTACAACCGTGACGGCACCAAATACGGCAACCCTTCCTACATCCTCGACATCGATGAGGACGGTTTTGTAAGGGACATGCTCTTCAACCCGCCGAAAGCGGCTTCTTCCAAGTGCTCTCTCGGCATCCTCTGCCTGAGAAGAGACCTTCTCATCGACATCATCGCAAAGCAGATGGCGCACGGTACCACACACTTCGGTATCCACTCCATCGTTAAGATGTTCGACGAACTTAAGGTCTACGGCTTCGAGTATTCGGGCGTGGCGCTCAGGATCAACAGCGTACAGTCCTACTTCAATTCCTCGATGTCACTTCTTACGGATTCCGTCAGGAACAACCTGTTCTGGAGCGGCAATCCCGTATACACAAAGGTCAAGGACGAAGCTCCTACGCTGTACTTCGATAACGCCGACATGAGCGATTCGATCGTATCAGACGGTTGCCGCATCTACGGTAAGGTCGAGGAATCAGTCATATTCAGAAGTGTTACAATAGCAAAGAATACTACGGTAAAGAACTGCGTTATCATGCAGGACGTTCACATCTCCGAGAATTGTTATCTCGAGAATGTCATCCTTGATAAGAATGCGTTCGTAAGGCCCGGAGTAAAACTTGTCGGTCACCCCGACTATCCGGTCGTAATCGGAAAGGGAGCAGGTATCTGATCATGGAAAAAACTATCAGAGTATTAATGGCAACTTCGGAATGCAGTCCCTTCGTTAAGGTCGGAGGACTTGCTGATGTTGTGGGAAGCCTTCCGGTCGAACTCAACAGACAGGGCGTGGATGCTAGAGTAATACTGCCTCTGTACAAGAAGATCAAGGTCAAGTACAGTGAGCAGCTCCGCTTCCTCGGTTGGAAGATGGTCCACATGGGTTGGCGTTCTCTCTATGCAGGTCTGTTTACACTCGAACAGAACGGCGTTACTTTCTATTTTGTGGACAACGAATACTATTTCAACTTCGATCAGATCTATGTTGATTATGTGTTCGATATCGAGAGATACTGCTTCTTCCAGCGCGCGGTTCTCGACTTCATGGGCGACTTCATGAGCTTTGAGCCGAATGTGCTTCACTGCCACGACTGGCAGACAGGCATGATGCCCATGCTCCTCGACTGCCACTATAAGAGGAACGGATATCACACGAACGTACAGACCGTGTACACTATCCACAACCTCAAGTATCAGGGTGTTCATTCCACGGATGTCGTACGTGAGATGCTCGATCTGCCTGATGAGTATATCCGTGAGGATTTCTGCATCAAGGACAAGGCAATCAACTTCATGAAGGCCGGCATCGTCTTCTCGAACTCCGTAACGACCGTATCTCCGACATACGCTTATGAGATCATGACCGATTATTACGGTGAAGGTCTTAACTATACGCTCCAGAAGTATGCTTACAAGGTATCGGGCATCCTCAACGGAATGAACGATCTTGAGTACGATCCTTCCACAGACGACAAGATCCCGATGAAGTATTCGATCAAGAATTACGAGAAGGGCAAGGCTGTCTGCAAAAAATCGCTTCAGGAGCAGCTCCAGCTCGAAGTCAATCCCGGTGCACCTCTGTGTGCCATGATCTCGAGACTGGTAGACCAGAAGGGTCTGGATCTTCTTCTCTATGTTGTGGAAGAGATGCTCTATGAAGGCAAGAAGGTAGTCATCCTTGGTACCGGCGATCCGTACTATGAGAGAGCCCTGGAGGACATTGCCAACCGTAACCGCGGCAAGATGTGCGCTTGCATCGATTTCGACGGTGCGCTCGCTCATACGATCTATGCCGCTGCAGATATCTTCCTGATGCCGAGCCTCTTTGAACCGTGCGGACTGTCCCAGCTCGTATCGATGGCATACGGTACTGTTCCGGTCGTAAGAGAGACCGGCGGTCTTAAGGATACCGTAACGCCTTATAACGAGTACACCGGTGAGGGCAACGGATTCTCCTTTGCAAACATCAATGCACACGAGCTGCTCTTCGTTACCAAGTATGCGGCTGACATCTACCGTCACCACAAGGACATTTGGAACCGTCTCATCGAGACCGGCATGAAGGGCGACTATTCCTGGAAGAAGAGCGCTGCAGAATACGCAGGTCTGTTCTCACTTATCTGCGGCATCGAGCTTAAGCCTGCAGAAGAGCCTGCTCCTGTTAAGGAAGAGAAGAAGGCTGAAGAGGCAAAGAAGCCTGAGAAGGCAGAAGCTCCGAAGGCTGCTGCTCCCAAGAAGAAGGCTTCCAAACCTGCTGCCAAGAAGGCTGATACAAAGAAGCCAGCAGCAAAGAAGACGGCTAAGAAACCTGCAGATAAGCCGGAGGATAAGAAAGCTTAATGCCTTCAGGATCAGACATAGGAGACAACATTCAAGCGCGGCGCAGACATGCATCGCGTTTGCCTGATTACAGGGCACCGTTCGGAGCAAGACCGACTGAATCCAATGTCGATCTGTTCTTCGATGCTCCCGGATCGGCTTCTAATGTGACTTTATGCTATACATACGGTCTATATAAGTTCTCATACCATGAAGAACCCATGCACAGACTTGCAAGTTCCAGCAGGTATCATGTGGAACTCAGGCTGCCGCACGAAGCTTCCATTCTGTTCTACTGGTTCAGGTTCACCGAAGAAGGCAACACTTTTTTCTACGGCGCGGGCTGGGATACAAAGGACGGAGAGGGATGCATTTACGACTGCCCGCCGAGAGTTGGTGCTGATGAGGATAAGTATCCGTATGCATTCCAGATAACCGTATATAACAAGGATTTCCGCACACCTGACTATATGAAGGGTTCCATGATCTATCAGATCTTCCCGGACAGATTTGCCAGGGACAGGAACTTCAGCTTCTCGAGAATGACTTCTGCTTCACCCAGAACTGAGCGGATCTACCACGAGGACTGGTCTGAAGATGTCGATATATACGGCAAGCCGGAGACCGGTTATCTCGCATGTGATTTCTACGGCGGTTCGCTCAAGGGAATCACCGAGAAGCTCGGATACATCAAGAGCCTCGGAATAGATATCATATATCTTAATCCGATCTTCGAGGCGAGGTCGTCCCACAGATATGACACGGCTGATTATCTCAGCGTCGATCCGATACTGGGAGGCAATGCTGCGTTTGATGAACTTGCTGCCAAGGCAAAGGAACTCGGGATCAAGATAATCCTCGACGGCGTATTCAGCCATACCGGTGCGGACTCAAAGTATTTCAACAAGTTTGACAGATATGAGGGCATAGGTGCCTATAGATCATTTGCAGAAGGCTCCGAGAGCATGTACCGCTCATGGTATAACATCTTCAGCGATGACAAGGGCGGGATATGCTATGACTGCTGGTGGGGATTCCCCGATCTTCCCAACGTAAATGAAGACGATCTGTCATACAGGAGATTCATCTTCGGCAAGGACGGAGTGGTCGATACATGGACCTCAAGGGGCGCCGACGGCATCAGGCTCGATGTATCGGATGAGCTTCCCGACAGCTTCATCAGGCAGATGAGATCCACGATAAAGGATAAGACAGACGGGCAGGGCATGCTCGTCGGCGAGGTATGGGAAGATGCATCCAACAAGTGCAGCTATGGCTCATACAGAGACTTCATGCTCGGTAATACCCACGATTCAGTCATGGGATATACTTTCAGACATGTCATCCTTGACTTCCTCTGCGGCTATATAAGTGCCGGGATCGCCGATACAAGACTGGAAGGATTCCGCGAGAGATATCCTGCAGAGGCGTATTACTGCATCATGAACCTCGTATCATCACATGATGTGCCGAGGATAATGACGATGCTCGGCGGAGCACCTGATACCGATGACCGCGAGGTACAGAAGAAGATAGAAGTGTCAGAACATGATTATTCAAGATGCGCCGCACTCAGCAGGATGGCTTATGCGTTCCAGACTGCTTATGTCGGAGCAAGCTGCGTTTACTACGGCGACGAGATACTGATGCAGGGCTACAAGGATCCTTTTAACAGAAGGACTTATCCGTGGAACGATATAACAGGAGCGCAACGTGAGAACCTGACATTTGTAAGAGATATATCCAAACTCAGGATCGAGAATACATGCCTGAGGACCGGCTTCTACCGTACGCTCTATGCGCAGGGAGATGTCATCATCTTCGAGAGATACCTTACTGAAGGAAGAGATTATTTCGGCAAGGAAGGCAGGGGAGCAGAGAAGATCGTCTTTGCCCTGAACAGGTCTTCCAGATCAGTTGGCATCAGGTTAGGTGAGAACATCTCCGGCATTACTGCCGAAGTGACGGCACCTTTTGAAGATGTATCAACCGGATGCATCACTGAGACCTCAGGGGGAGAGGTAAAGATAAATATCGATCCTTTCGGTGTCTCGTTTATTAAATATATAAGTAAAATTTAAGAATTCATGCTAAACTAATTACAGTTTATTTTATGGAGGGTGATCATATGTCAGAGGATACCTATAAGCCTAATACTCACTTTGATGCTGAAGGCAACGAAGTAGAAGAGGCGATTACCGAGGAAGTAACCGATAAGAAGTGTCCCGGCTGCGGTGCTACTGTCGTTTACGATCCTGAGACTCTCTCGATGACATGCCCGTTCTGCGGGTATTCAAGAGAACTTCCCAAGCCTGAGGAAAACACTAAGGAGATAGAAGAACTCGACTTTGCAACGGCAAAGAACAGAGCAAGCGTTGACTGGGGTTCAGTCAAGAAGTCAGTCGTATGTAAGAACTGCGGCGCCGAGACTGTCGTAGACGATGTGGATACAGCTCTTTGCTGCCCGTTCTGCGGATCAACTGCAGTCATGCCCCTCGATAAGGATGAGAACGTTATGGCTCCGGGCGGAGTTGTTCCTTTCGAGATCTCCAAGGAGAAGGCAGAAGCTCTCTTCAAGAAGTGGATGAAGGGTAAGCTCTTTGCACCCAACGAAGCAAAGAAGAGCTGCGAAGCAAAGAACTTCAACGGAATGTATCTTCCTTACTGGACATACGATTCACAGACGACATCTCCTTATACAGTCAAGCTCGGATTCGAGGAAGGCTCAGGAGATAACAGACATACCGTATATCGTACATATAAGGGAATCTATGAGAGATTCATCGATGATGAAGTTGTATACGGAAGTAAGAAGACGACCAATCCTTATATCAAGAGCGTATCTGATTTTGATTTCACCAAGCTCCGCAATTACGATCCGCAGTTCGTTGCAGGATTCACGGCTGAGAGATATTCCGTAGGACTTGATGAGGGCTGGGAGACAGCAAAGGATCAGATCAGGAAGAAGCTTAAGAGCGAGATCGGTCAGATGGAGAAGAAGAAGCGCCGCGCTGACTCCATCAGCAAGGTCGATTTTGCTACAAGCTATGCCAACGTCACATTTAAATATGTCCTGGCACCGATCTGGATCGCTAACTTCAAGTTCAAGGATAAGGTTTATAACCTTGTCGTTAACGGACAGACAGGTAAGATCTCCGGTAAGTCGCCTGTATCGCCTATCAAGGTTGCAATCGCGATAATCATTGCAATTGTTGTACTTGTCATCCTCTATAACATTCTAGGCAACTGAAATCTGATATAGATACAAGATTCTTATAACCGATATTTATCATTTAAACCGTAAACCTGACATCAGGTTTACGGTTTAATTCATACTGTGTGGCATTTTTTGAGCGAAAATATGGACGAAAAGTGAAAATTGATTACATTTTGTTTGCAATTTGTTTGCATTTTCAAATGGATTGATTTAATATTAGCAAGGTATAACTATGCCCCTGTATATTAGTTGATTATTTTAGGAGGAAGAAGTCATTATGAGTCATGTTTTCCCGAAGAGGTTAGCTGGCGTTATTGCTTCGGTTGTAGCTTTTGCGATCATCGCACCGTCGACACTTCTCAGTGTTAAGGCAGACAATAACGATAAAGTCCAGCTCGGCAGTTTTGAATACGCATCTGCTTCCAATCTCGGAGGGGCCAACGCATTCTCAATCTTCGCGAAGAACCATACTGATACTTCCAGTGATATGGAAGGCGTGATCGCAGTTGATAATGTTACTTTTGGCGGTCATGACTTCGGTGCTTCCGGCAATGTTGCTAAGTATCTGGTCGACGGATACAACTTAAACTATATCGGCAACAGTATGTCGGGTTCAATCAATAATATAAGAAAATCTGATGCTTTCATCTTCCCTGACAGTGTAACTATTACCACAGGATCCGGCGCTCCGAATAACGGAAACGGCGTAAGGCTTTCTTACGATGGTACCGTTAAGGAATTCAATGGCGTCAATGACATCCTGAACAGTTCTGATCCTTCAAAGATCGTTAATGTAAGCAATACCACTTTCAATATTAACTTTGATCAGGCTTTTAATGATCTTAAGACTTATTCTTCTGAAGCATATAACCAGGCAGACAGTGTTGTTGAAGTTGTTTCCGATGATCAGAATATCAATATCGTTTGTGGCAGCGGGCTTAATTATGTAAATCTTGATGCAAGCGAACTTACTTCTAAGAATATCAACATCGTAGGTGCTGACACTTCTGATTATTCTCTTATCATCAATGTTAAGAATGCCGGTGACTGCACTTTTGATAAAGATATTACGATAAACAACGCTGATTATGACGGTTATGGCGATAACGGCGGAAAGCTTCTCTGGAATATGGGACCTGATTATTCCGGAACAGCTACATTTATTAAGACTGATATGGGTGTAGTACTTGCGCCCAATGGTTCGGTAGTCATCTCTCAGTCTCATAACGGTTCTGTTTTTGCTGTTAATGTAACAAACAATGGATGCGAGATCCACCAGAATCCTTTCCAGGGTTCTCCCATAAATCCCAATACTTATACCGAAACTCCTGTAGCAACAACGGATACACCTGTGGCAACACAGCCTGTAGCAACGCAGCCTGTGGCAACGCAGCCCGTTGCAACACAGCCCCAGGCAACAAAACCTCACGCAACAACCACACAAACAAACCCCAAGCAGCCAACAACACCCCATGCACAAAC
>R26__coassemble_1177_pt1 | contig 13536 bp, 13 predicted proteins | sample R26__metabat2_low_PE_020 | metagenome-assembled genome bin R26
CACTCGATTCCAAGGAGCCTACAGCAGACTTCTTCGAATTCCTCAAGGCTGAGGTACGTTACAACTCACTCTACAAGAAGTATGATGCTGATGTTGTTGACGGTCTCTTCAACAGATGCTATGAGGATTCCAGAGAGCGTTATGCTTCTTACGTCAAGAAGGCAGCAGAGGCTTGATCGGACACATCTGATACTTAATTGATCGGATCTTAACAGACCGCCCGGGTTCATATCCCGGGCGGCCTTTTTTCTGCCATGTTTTGGGTCATGTAACATGTTATAATAACTATTCATAATAAAAGGATATTTGCGGGGTATAAATGGACGGCGATAACAGCGGACTTATAATAAGTGACAGCATTCTTCCTGATATCTTCACAGTGAAGTATTGTCAGGATCTCGGCAGAGATGCGATAGTTCTGTATCTCTGGCTGAACATGTCGGATTCCGGAAGCGGTTTTTCTTCGGAAGAGATCAAAGCCTTAAGAGTAGTCCCCGAAGCGGATACGGACAAAGCCATGGCGGAGCTGATTTCGCATGGTATCGTAAGAAGACAGTCAGACAGATTTTTCCTGGAGCATCTCAAGGCCATTGAGGTAGAAGAGTATGTTAAGACTGCGCGTGCCAAGGGAGCTGACAGTGAAGGATTGAAGCTTTCCAGCGACGAGGAGCAGAGGAATACTCTCGCTGCGTCCATATCCAAAACATTCTATTCAGGCAAGATGAACTACACATTCTACAGGCTGATCGATAAGTGCCTGTACGAGTATAAGTTTGACAGCAGAGTGTGCTACAGGCTGTTTGAAGAAGGGTACAAGAACAGGAAACAGTTCTCTTTCTATGAGATGGAGAAGCTTGCCTCGGATTGGTACAGCAAGGGTTATGTAACGATAGACAAGCTAGATGAGTTCATCGGCATGAACGAGCAGATAGAGAAGATCACCAAGCTCGTCGGAAAGCTCATGAGAAAGCGCCTCAACGGCATGGACCTGGAGCGCGTTGAGAGATGGGTAAGGAACTACAGTGTCTCGGAAGACCTCGTAAACTATGCTTTCAGGGTCAACGAATACAGGGACAAGATCACTCTAAAGGTCGTTGAAGACACTTTGGTGAAGTGGTTCGATGCAGGTGCTGACACTCTGGAGAAGGCTGAAATGTTCGAAGAAGAACAGCATAAAGAGAATAAGAGAAGTTCCGCCAGAAAGAAGAACAGGGGCAAGGCTTCGTGGAAGACGGGTGCGGAAGCCGGTATCGGCCTTCAGTCTGAAGAGGTAAAAGCTTCTGAAGACAAGAAGGAAGAACAAAGTGAGGCTTCCAAGGAAGGCGCAGTCCCGTCTGATGTCCTCGGCATGTTCGGAGGTGAAGATGAAGACGATTAAAGAACTGATCAGGATATCCAACGAGAATCTTGAGGCAGTACGTGAGATAAGGCGCAGTGAGCGCATGCAGAAGGTTTATTCCGAGTGCGAAGAACTCAAGGAAACCGACTCCGAGATCGTCTCTGCACGTAAAAGAAGGCTCGTGGCCGTTATAGACCGCGACGATAAGCTCATTGCAAGGCTGGATACCGAGATCGACAAGCTTAATGACAGGCGCGACCGCATTATAGAAGCTAACGGAATAGATCCCGATTTTGACAAAGAGGTCACCATCTGCTCCAAGTGTTCAGATACGGGATTTACAAAAGGTAAGGACGGTACGGTAAAGGTCTGCTCCTGCAGGGAAGATGATGTAAAGGAATGCTTTACCTACAGCGGACTTGAACACTTTACTTCATATGACATCAAGAACTACAGAAGCGATTATCTGGGCGATCCGGAATCAAGGAAACCCCTTCTCAATAAGCTCCTGATGGTAATGCTCGGTGTGGGAGACGAAGAACAGAAACCGCTCTGGGTGTACTATGCCGCGCCGCAGACCGGAAAGACTTACCTTTCCGTCTGTCTGGTCAAGACTGCGATAAGACTCGGCAAGAGCGCTTATTATGCCAAATGCGAAGACCTCGCGGACCTAGGAGAGGATACGCTTGAACAGCTGAATTCCATCGATCTTCTCGTGATCGATGATTTTGCAGATGATGTTACGCTTAATCATGCAGTCGGCTCGGCTCTTAACAATCTCATAGAGGTAAGGAATGCCGCTGGCCTCAAGACTGTGCTCGTTACATCCATTCCGGTAAGCTCTCTCATCACCGGATGCGATATGCGCATATCCGGCAAACTCAAGAATGCAGGGACGATCTGACATACAGCCGATGAAGATATATTGCGGTACCGACCTGGTCGAGATAACAAGAATGCAGGGTATCCTTGAACGTCAGAAGGATGCTTTTATCTCGCGTTGCTATACCGAAGAAGAGATCAGATACTGCCAAGGGAAGAGGACCGATGCTGCCCGTGCGGCAAGCTTTGCGGCGAGATTCGCGGCGAAAGAGGCTTTCGGGAAGGCCGTCGGAACAGGAGTACTGGCAGACGGTATCGGCATGAAGGACATAGAGACCGTTACGGACAGCGCGGGTGCACCGTCGCTCCGACTGCACGGTGCTGCAAAGGCGAGAGCGGATGAGCTCGGAATAACCTCTGTCTCGGTCAGCCTTACACACGACGGCAACATGGCAGGTGCTGTAGTAGCGATGCTCGGGAGTGATCCTGCATGAAGAAGAATAACCAGCCCAAAAAGAAAGAAGGACTTTTCTCCGGTCTTGGCAAGAAGAGACCGATCATAGAGCAGCCCGCTCCCAAGAAGGTCAGACATATCGAGAACCAGATCAAACTGCCGTTCCTTAATGATGTCGACGAAGTCCCGGGCGACAATAAGTACGGCCGCGCGGAGGACATGAAGGACGAGTGGGGCCTTGATCCGTCCGAAGCTACGCTGAAGCGTAAGAAGAAGAGACATTTTCTGGCGTTAGGTATCGCTGCCGCTTCATTCATCCTCATCCTTGCAGGCGTCTTTTATATCCTTCCTAGGATCCTTCCGGGATTCTTTACAGGCACCAACATCGAGCTCTTCGCTCAGCCCGTGGTCAATCTGGAATATGAAGACGATTCATACAGGGTGGTAATAGAGAGTTCTGTCAGCCTTATGTCCAAGCCTGAACCGTCTTCGGTCAGGATCACCGAAGTGCTATATAACGAACCTGTTGTCGTAATAGAAGAGGCGGATAACGGCTATGTGAAGATCATGACCATGGACGGTATCGAGGGATACGTTCCCGGGAAATCCCTTACCGAGAATATGGAATCCGTCGAGCCGGACCTCCACTCTTACAAGCTGGTCGTATCCGATCCGTCGAAAAACATCATGACCCATGCGAGCAACGGAACGCTGATGATGCGTGTCGAGATGAATACCGTGCTCTATGCGGACCTCAAGCGAGAAGGCGTTTATCAGGTTGCTCTGCCTAACGGTGAGAGCGGCTGGATAGGATCTTCCGGCGTTATCGAGCTCGGAACGAGAGATGAGATACAGGAAGTATCGAGCAGATATTTCGTGAGCTCGATCATGACCTTCATCAATGCGAAGTATAAGGAGAACGGACTGACCATGTACGGCGTCTCCGTTAACGGCGCCGTCTATGTATGCTCGGAGATCAACGGTATCGACATGCCGAGGACCATGGAAGAACAGGCGCAGATGGGAGAGGAAGTGACCCTTAATTACGATGCCGTAACAGGAGAAGTGATAATAGAGGACATACTGCCCGGAGACATACTGTTCCTAAGGAGTCCGTCCTCGGAACCCGGCGACACCACGATATATGAGATGGCGGTCTGTACGGACACAGGTACCCTGTTCATGATCTCATCTGCACGCACTACGGTAAGGCTTAAGACCTTTACTGCGGGAGACGATATCTGTGACAGGATAATAACGATAAGAAGGATATTCGCATCCGAATAAATTCTTATTGCAAGTTTGCAAGGTCTGTGATATTATCTTCTAGCGTTTGAAAAACTAACAGGAGGTGTTTGCATGGCTAAGTGTGAAGTTTGCGAGAAGGATATGTTCTTCGGCCGCAAGATCAGAATCACGCGTTCACAGATCTCACGTCGCGCGCTCACCCAGCAGAAGGCTAACGTACACAAGGTTAAGGTTGTTGTTGACGGCACCCCCAAGTCTATGAATGTTTGCACTCGTTGCCTTCGTTCGGGTAAAGTAACCAGAGCGTAAGATTTCTGAATAAACGGATAATTAAAAGGACTGTGGAATCCGCAGTCCTTTTTGTTTTGCAAAGATACAGGGGCATGCCGTAACGGCAGCCCCTTGAGTTGTTATTTATTCAGTTTGTCGTATGCAGCCTGTGCAGCCTCCAGAGCAGCTGCGGCTTCCTGCATATAGTCATCCAGTGCAGCCTTATAGTCTGCTGTTGTCATGCAGTAGGAATTGGAGTAATAGCTGAAGCTCTGCTCGGATACCGAACCGTAGAGGAACATACCGCTTCCTGCTCCATAAGCAAATCCTGTTGAAGCATAATTGCCGTTAACGATGTTCGCATAGTGTCCGCCGTTGTATGATTTTTCCTTGTAGTACCAGCCCTGGAAAGGATCGGAATAGCCCCAGGCGAGGTTCTCACCGGCATTAATGTATCCTGCCTGGAACATAACGTGGCCTACAGTCTTCGAAGAAATTGCAGCAGAAGCCGTAGATGCAGTCATAAGGGCAGGGTTGACCAGAAGCGCTGCCTTGCCTTCACCGGCACGGAGAGCATTGCACTCTTCGATGAATGCAATGGACTTGTAGATATTCTCGGTGCTTGCGAGCGCCATGTAACAGTTAAGATCCGAAGCATTTACGAGACCGTCTGCCTTGGCGCGCTCGATGTAATACTCGACCGTCTGTCCGCCTGCAGCTACGGAAGTCTCGTTCAGCCAGTTAAGTCCGGCCTTGTTGTATTCATCCTGAGCTGCCGCGAGTATGGCACCTGCATTGGCGATCATCTCGCTGTCGACATAGGGGAGAACAGTGGCACCGGGAGCCTTGCCGCCCTTTGCCACGAGTTTGATCTGGATGGCCTCAAGGCGGTAACTCTTGCCTGCAGTTCCGCTCATCTCGCCGTTCTTTGCCCAGTCGAGCCAGCCGTAGTTCTGCGCATGTACGCAGTAATATACATCGTAATAGTTTGCCAGGTCGCCGGTGAGCTCTATCTGGATAGCCTCCAGTCTCTTGGCCTCACCCTGCGTACCGCTCATCTCGCCGTCAGAGCACCACCCCTGCCAGCCGTAATCCTGAACATGTGTGCGGTACCTGATGCCGCCGGAATACTGGCTTCCCTGAAGGTAGATCTCAATGCCTTCGAGCCTCTTGGACTGGCCCGTTGTTCCGGAAGTGGCACCATCAGTAAGGTAAGCTGCTTCCCAGCCGTAGTCCTGTCTGTGAACGCGGTAATTGACTGACATGTCAGCACCTGCGCTGCCGATGGGAACGATCTTGATCTTAACTTCCTCGAGCCTCTTGGATTCGCCGGTGGTACCTGCAAGGGCACCGTCTCTGACATATCCCTGTGCATCGCCGTAGTCCTGGATATGAACCTGATACTGGACGGAGTAATACTTTGCCAGATCTCCCGTGAGCACGATCTCGAGGCCTTCAAGGCGCTTGGCCTGGCCTGCGGTACCTGCTGACTGACCCTGGGATACCCAGTCCATCCAACCGATGTCCTGAACGTGCACTCTGTATTCGAGACCGCCCGACAGGAGATTGCCTGATGCATCGGTGAGGCCCTCGTTCGTGAAGTTGACCGTGATCCTCTCCACACGCTTGCTCTGACCTCTGGTGCCGAGAGTCAGCACACCTTCCGCCTGATCGAAAACGGCTTCCGTATCACCGTAATCCTGCACATGTGCCGTGCCCGACATCGTATAACCGCATGCGGAAGCAGCACTCTTCATTGCCGGAATACCGGCAACAGAGACAGCTATCACTGCGGAAAGCAAGACGGACAAACCTTTCCTTAAATAAGCGTTCATACCGACCCCTCCATATATAAAATTGTGGATTAAGAATTGTAACCGATCAAGAAGGCACTTCGATCACGGATTTGCCGCCCATGTAAGGCCTGAGCGCTTCAGGGATCCTGACGGAACCGTCTTCGTTCAGGTTGTTCTCAAGGAAGGCAATGAGCATTCTCGGAGGAGCTACGCATGTGTTGTTCAGCGTGTGGGCAAGATATGTGCCCTCAGGTCCTCTGATCCTTATCTTAAGTCTTCTTGCCTGAGCATCACCCAGGTTAGAGCAGGAACCGACCTCGAAATACTTCTTCTGTCTCGGAGACCATGCCTCGACATCGCAGGACTTGACCTTGAGGTCAGCCAGGTCGCCGGAGCAGCACTCGAGAGTCCTTACGGGGATGTCGAGTGAACGGAAGTAATCAACGGTGTTCTGCCAGAGCTTGTCATACCACATCTTGGATTCTTCGGGCTTGCAGACGACGATCATCTCCTGCTTCTCGAACTGGTGGATCCTGTATACGCCGCGCTCCTCGATGCCGTGGGCACCGACTTCCTTACGGAAGCAGGGAGAATATGAAGTGAGAGTCTGAGGCATCTCGTTCTCATCGGTTATCGTATCGATGAACTTGCCGATCATCGAGTGCTCGGATGTGCCGATCAGGTAGAGGTCCTCGCCTTCGATCTTGTACATCATGTTCTCCATCTCGGCAAAGCTCATAACACCGTCAACAACGGCAGATCTGATCATGTAGGGCGGGATATAGTAAGTAAATCCGCGGTCGATCATGAAGTCTCTTGCATAGGACAGGCATGCAGAATGAAGTCTCGCGATGTCGCCTCTCAGGTAGTAGAAACCGTTGCCGGATGTATCTCTTGCCTGGTCGAGCTCGATACCCTTGAGCTTCTCCATGATGTCAACGTGATAGGGGATCTCGTAATCGGGGACTACGGGTTCGCCGAATCTCTCGATCTCGACATTCTCGGAATCGTCCTTGCCGATAGGTACGGAAGGGTCGATGATGTTGGGGATGATGAGCATTATCTTGCGGATCTTCTCCTCGAGCTCATTCTCCTTTACAGAGAGCGCTTCGAGTTCGGAAGCCATGTCAGTTACCTGCTTCTTGACCTCTTCAGCTTCTTCCTTCTTGCCCTGACCCATGAGGGCGCCGATCTGCTTGCTTATCTTATTACGCTGTGATCTTAAGAATTCCGCACGTGTCTTTGCCTCGCGGAACTCCTTGTCCAGTTCTATTACTTCATCGACCAAAGGCAGCTTGTCATCCTGAAACTTGTTCTTGATGTTCTGCTTTACAATGTCGGGATTTGTCCTTAGGAATTTAATGTCGAGCATGTTCCTTCTCCTTAAAAATGATCAAAGTATATTTTATTGCTTGAAGCACCTTAAATCAAATGAGATCTGACTAAGTCTCAGGCACGGCCATGTTGCCGTCATAGGGGCCTTCAGGGTACTTTACCTTTGGATCCCAGAGTATGTATTCCTGTATTCCGAGATCGTGCAGTGCCTTGATCTGGGCATTGATCTCGTCATATCCGTATTCGATGTAATTGCCCTCGCCGATATATGAGGCGGTAAACGCCTGCAGGTACGGCCGGACGGTCGAGAACCCCTCCTGATTGAATATCTCCTGGCTCTCCTGAAGAACGCTGTAGACGATGAGGTACGGCTCCTTGTCCGGATACTCGAAAGTAAACCCGTTCAGCATCGTACCGAGCGCATAGTGCGAGGGATAGACCATCGGGCAGCACGAATCGATGCCGGTCATGCCGAGCGTGGCAAAATCCTGTCCGATTATCTCGGCATCCATCGGACTGGTAAGGACGATACCGAAAATATCCGCCGACAGCGGGACCCCCAGTTTGTCCTGGATGCGGATCCTTGCTTCCTGCAGGAACCTGTTGATGGCATCGGCCTTGGACGGCGTGGAGCCTTCGGGACCGTAGTAAGGGTCTACGCCCTCACTTGTGCTTCCCGCAGGGAAACGCACATAGTCGAACTGTATCTCGTCTACTCCGTATCCGCATGCCTCTTCGGCAAGGCTTATAAGATACTCCCAGTTGTCTTTGTTATAGGGGCTTAAGAACGGACGCTTGCCCTCAGTCTTGAAGTGCAGCGGGTTGCCGTCGATATCGCATATGGCGCGCTCGGGGAATTTCTCCGCGGCGGTACAGTCGTTGAAGCATACGATCCTTCCGATGACATAGATGCCGTTCTCATGGCATTTCTCCACGACTTCAGCGAGATCATAAGCATCCCACACATAGCCTATCTCATTGGCTGTCTCGTTCTCGCACATGAACGGGCAGCCCCATTCGTTCTTGAGATCGATGACTATCGCGTTGAGTTCGGAGTTATTGCACCTCTCTATGGCGAGGTCGAGTGAAGATCCGGAACCGACATAGAGGCCGCGGATCTCGTTATGAGTTATCGGCTGTACTTCGCTTAAGGGCAGTTCCTCAAGTTCTCCCCAGTACTGGTCAGCCAGGTCGTTGTCAGGGAGGAGTTCAGTATTCATGATGACTTCGGTGGAAGTCGTTGCATCAGTGGATACGATGGGGACAAGAGTTGTCTCCTCGGTAACGGCGTTGGCACTTGCCACCTTAACGAATCTGACTATGGATATGACGAGTATCGTTACTGCCAGTACGGCAGCGATGGAAGTGGCTGAGATAAATACGCGCTGAAGCGTCAGGATCTTACCGACGTCAGACGGCGAATTCATTTTCCGATTACCAGGGTTTGTATGCATAAGGCAATTATACAAGCCATTAATTAAAAGAACAAACCTATTATGAATATGAAACCACCCTGAATTATGTTAAAATTCAGCTATAGAATTACAGATTCCTTGCACCCCGGAGTGTTGAAATGATAGTCAGAAATTGCGCAGGCGGAATAGTGTTTTTTGAAGATAAGGTGCTCCTTATCTGCAATGACAAGCAGGAATGGAGCTTTCCCAAGGGCGTTCTTAAGGCCGGAGACAAGACCAAGCTCTCGGATCTTGCCTGCAAGAGGGTTAAGATCGAGGCCGGCGTGGACAGCAAGGTGCTGGCTCCCTGCGGTAAGACAAATTATGAATTCTACTCGATATCCAGAAGGAAGCCCGTCCATAACAATATCTCATGGTTCGTTCTTGCAGCCGTGTCTGACACGCTTGCTCCCGGTAAGGATGAGGGCATAGAAGATGCTGCTTTTATAAGAGTAGAGGATGCCCTTGAGAAGATCACTTACAGTCAGGACAAGTCCCTTCTCATGATGGCCTACCAGAAATACAGGGAGATCGCCTGATTTGTCGGAGTTTATTACCCTCGGTGCTGAGGGAAGTTCTTTTATCGAGATCAAACAATCCAAGTTCATCGGACACAGCAGAAGGATAGTGTCTGCCGAGGATGCCGCAGCATTTATAAGGGAAGAGCGCGAGAAGTATCCTGATGCCAGACACTGTTGCTATGCCTGGGTCACCGGCAAAGAGCCGAGGCTTCAGAAGACAAGCGACGACGGAGAACCGTCAGGAACCGCGGGGATGCCGCTCTTATCGCTTCTGGATAAGAATGGTCTGTCTTTTACGGCAGTCTGCGTGACGAGGTATTTCGGAGGGATATTGCTCGGCAAAGGCGGTCTTGTCAGGGCTTATACCGAAGCAGGCCTCGAAGCTCTCAAGAACGGCCGTCCCACTGCCATTGAGATCGGCAGAAGATACAGTGCGGTAATGAGTTACGGCGATTATGACGGCTTCGTCAGGAAGGCGGAGTCGAGCGGATGGATAGTGGAGGATGTTGCTTTCGAGGGTGAAGTGAAGGCGAATGTACTGGTGCCTCCCGGCAAGGAGGAAGACCTGTCGGTATACTGCCTCAGCATCTCCAGGGGCAAGGCGGCACCGGAGTTACTGGGAGAGGCGGAGATGCCCGGAAAGGAAGTCAGTTTATTTGACTGAGTTTTGACTCAAATTTGACTTTTATAAAATAGCGGATAGATTATATTTCATGTAAAGAGGCGATGTTCAGCGCTTCTCAAGAGGTGAGTTTTAATGGCAGAGAATGATGTCAGCAACAATGATCAGGTGATCACGGAAGAAGAGAGCGTCAAGGTTCATTACGAACCCAAGCTCACGCGAAGGAAAAAGGAAGGCGGGACGAACCCCTGGTTCAAGGTGGTCGTGGCGCTCCTGGTCCTCAGCATCTTATACTCCGCGGTACAGACGGTCTATATCTATAAGCTCAATACAGGTCTTGCAGGACTTACATCATATCTTGACCGCGGAGAGGATGAGATCTCCGGCGATAAGGACGACAAGCAGGGCGAAGAGGGTAAGACGGATAAGGAAGAGCTTCCCGAGCCCTGGTTCTCGCTGGAAGAAGCGGCAAAGATCTCAGATCCGAACAAGCAGGCACTTACGACGGTTGAGATCTTCGAACAGGTCAGCCCGGCTACGCTCTCGGTCCACCTCATGGGCAGGATCACCGGCGGCAATGACACTGAGATCGGTGCAGGAACGGGATTCATAATCACAGAAGACGGCTATATAGTTACAAATCAGCATGTTATAGAACTGGCTCAGACTGATCCCGATCTGTACTATGTAACAGTATCGCTTCCCGGTGTGGATGAGGATGTTGTAGCAACGATAGTCGGTACAGACGTACAGACCGATATCGCAGTGCTGAAGGTCGAATACGACGGCAAGCTTCCCTGCGTCACGCTCGGAGATTCAGATACGCTTCAGACGGGCGAGCTCGTCGTAGCGATCGGCAATGCTCTCGGTACGCTTGATGATACCGTTACGGTAGGCGTCGTATCGGCGCTCGACCGTGAGATCAAGAAGGACGGCTATACCATTGATGTTATCCAGACAGATGCTGCCATCAACAACGGTAACAGCGGCGGACCGCTCATCAATTCTTTCGGTGAGGTCATCGGCATCACAAACGCTAAGATGGTCACGAGCTCATCCGAAGGTCTCGGATTTGCCATCCCGATAGATACGGTTAAGGAGATAATCGAGGACATCATCAATTACGGCAAGGTCATCAACCGCCCGTATCTCGGAGTATCGGTCATGAAGATAGAAGAAGGCGCTTACTACGGTGTCACGCCCGGAGTCTATGCTGCCAAGATGGTCGTCGGAGGCCCTGCGGACCAGGCCGGGATCGAGATAGGTGACCTTATCGTGACCATGGACGGTTTTGCAATAACCGAGACTGATGATATTATTGATGTGCGCGACTCTCATGAAGTCGGCGATGAAGTGGAAGTGGTCGTTATCCGTGACGGTAAAGAGATCACACTGAATCTTGTCATAGGCGACAGCGGCGACTACGAAGGTGCCGAATATGTCGGCGAAGACGGAAAATGACGGTAGGTTGATATGAGTGCAAGAAACAGAGATTTTGTTAAGAAGCTGATCGCATGGACCATTATCGTGACCATGCTCCTGTCGACTGTCGTATTCCTTATCATCGTGATAATGCAGCAGTCGCAGCTGGGGATGTAAAAGCTCGAGTTGTTATGCTCGCTTAGGTCCTCGCCGCTACGCGGCTGCGGAAATCGCTCGCACAAGCAGCTCTCGCTGGGCACTAGTAGAGAATGCTCGCAAAGCAGTTCTCGATTGGGATTAGTTAATAAGAAACGGTCACTCACTTGAGTGACCGTTTTTGTTTGCTCTTATTACGGCTGTCCGTTACGGAACATCGGAGATCTGCGCGAGTCCGTCCGGATTGAATTCTATCGCATACTCAGCCTGCTTTGCCGTGAGGAATGCCTGATAGTTGTTCATCCTGAGGAAGCTGTTGACCCTGTCGTACCACTCCGGGTTCTCGGATACAGATACGAAGTAGAGGACATAGAATGTTCCGTTATCCTCGATGATGGTCTTGTCGCCGAGCTGTCTGCTGTCATCGAAGATCCAGTTGTTCAGGAACTCGTTGTATTCATACAGATATGCCATCTCGTTGTGTCTTACGGTCAGTGTTCCTGACAGGACATAGTCGTTGTAGAGGTTCTCGATCTGGTTGCATGCATCGGGACTGTCGATGTAATCGTAGATCTCCTGTGCGAGCGACTGTGAACCGGAGATATCGGGACCGGTCTCGTCGATGTACTGTGGGTTGATGGTATAGATGAATACGTTGCGCAGCGGTGTCTGCATCTTATTGCGCTCAACAAACACCAGGATTATCGGGAAACCGTCTTCGTCCGGGATTATGGTCGCATCACCGGGGACTCTTGCGGTATCGAACAGCCAGTCCCTGAATTCGTTATGCGTTATGTCGCCGTAGCGCTGATCCGGGATCAAGGTGGAGTCAGGCTGGCTCAGAGTATTGGCGGCAACACCGGAGAAGTATTCCGATGCTACGGACTCGAATGTAGAAGGATCGCCGGCCATCTTGTCGATGATCTCCTGAGCGTGGATATTTGCCGTATCGATGAATGCCTGATCTCTCTGCTCGTAAGTGAGTCTTAAGATCTTGTAACTTACGAGGTCATATTCGTTGCGGGCTTCGTTATATGCCTGCTCAGCCTGTTCGTCCGTAGCAGAGAGCTCGACGAGCTTCTCGCCGTTGGCATAGTCATCCGTAAAATACTTCTTGGCGAGAGTGTTGATGATGCACTGCTCATCGACCTGATTGCCGAAAACACCCTTGATGTATGTATCAAGCGGGACACCGAGTTCCTTTGCGTTCTCTGACAGCCAGTTGATATATGCGTTGGCACGCTCGAAGTGCGCGTTCTCGATGGAGTATCCCTTTGATACCGCATCATCGTAGAGGATCTCCATCTTCTGGAGGTCGTCTGCAGCACGGTCGAGGAAGTAATCTCTGTATGTGGGGAAGTTCTCGTCGTCCGGATAGGGTGATGCGAGCATCTGCGCGGTTCCGGGGGCGAAAATGTCCACACCTTCCTGGAGGAGCTCATAGTGATACATGAAGCTGAACTCGTCGCTCGGTATGTCGCGGCCGTTGATGGTCAGCGGGCTTATGAGCTGCTGGTCAAGACCGGTATCGAGCAGGAAGGAAAGACCTAAGACCGCAAGAACGATGATCGCGCCGATTACAACAAATGCAAGGCCGGTCTTCCTGCGCTTCTTGCCTTCTTCCGGCTTTGCTTCCTCGGGTCCGAGGTTGAGAGAGACTTCGGCGATCTCGTTCTTCTCACCGGTCTTCTCGCGACCTGCCTTGGCGGGAAGCTTGGTATCTGCATCGGGTTCTGCGTCCGGGCCTGTCTTGCCGGAGAGCAGATCGGGATCTATCTGCGACAGTTCGTCGAGTGTTCCTGAGGGACCGCGTTCAGCCGATACGGCACCCTTGATATCGGGGGCTGCTTCGGGAGCAGGTTCAGATATATAGCTCTCACCGCTCTCGGTTATGCTGACTTCAGCTTCTGTCTCGGTTCCGGGCGCAGGAGCAGGCTGCTGAGGCTGCCCCTCGATGGAATCGGCATTTACCATCGGCTGTCTTATCTTGTTCTTGTCATTCTTGTTTTTCAAAGCTCATCTTCCTCCTTGGGAACTACGAGATTAATAGCGTTGTGCATGCATTCTATGTCTACGGGAAGGTGCGGGCCTTCCTCT
>R26__coassemble_1181_pt1 | contig 13506 bp, 14 predicted proteins | sample R26__metabat2_low_PE_020 | metagenome-assembled genome bin R26
CTTATCTTCTCGCCGATCACGGTCCCGCCCGGTTCTCTCACGAGGAGGCAGGGCCTGCCGATGTCTTCGAGATAGGCGGTCAGGAGCCCTATCTGCGTGCTCTTGCCGCATCCGTCGATCCCTTCAAATGTTATGAATAAACCTCTGTCCATCTTAGTCAAGGCTGATGTTCTTCATGGCAGCGATATCAAGATAGATCTCCTTGGTAATCCTTGCGTTCTCGCTCCTGATATCCTCGACTGTCTCTTCGCGCTTCTTGATGGGCATGGAAGGCTTCGGGCTGTCCTGATACTGACCCTGATTCTCACGGGGCTGCTTGGGGCCTCTGTTACGGTCTCTTCTCTGATAGCCGTCTCTGGGCTTCTTGCCCTGTCTGCCTTCGCCGTTATTCTCACGCTTGCCCTGCTTGTTCTCAGAGCCGCCCGCACGGTTGTTGTTACCGCCGTTCTTGGGGCCGTTGTAGCGCTTCTTTTTGTGGTTTCTGTTGTTATTGCGTCCGCCGTTCTGGGGCTTCTCTGCACCCGTTACATTCTCAGCCATGCAATCCTCCAATAAACATACTTATCCGATTTTAACGCTTTATTATAAACTTTAGATGTGAATAACTCAAATGCCGTCGCCAAGGCGTCTGATAGCCTTGTCTTCCGGAATGGGCACGCCGATATCGGTGAGCTCGGACATCGGGGCGAGCACAAAGGCGCGCTCGGTGTACCTCGGATGAGGTATCGTAAGGCGCTCTGTACCCATCGTGATATCGCCGTAAGTGATGATGTCTATGTCGAGTGTCCTGGGGCCCCAGTGGATGGTCCTCTCCCTGTGGAATTCCTGCTCTATGCTCTGGGTAAGATCCAGAAGTTCGAGTGGCTCAAGGCTCGTCATGAAGCTTACGCAGGTATTCAGGAACCACGCCTGATCCTCATATCCCACGGGCTCGGTCTCATAGTAGGAAGCCCTTCTAAGATCCGTTATCTCCGCAGACGCTTCAAGTATGGCTATGGCGCCGTCTATCGTCTTACGCCTGTCGCCCATGTTGGAGCCCAGAGACAGGATGCAAAAGACCTTATCTTCCACGCTCTATCCTCACCTGCATCGTCTCGAAGATCCCGTCTACCGGGGCATCGGGCTTGGATACTGTAACAGCGGTCTTAACGCACTCCGGCGCATAATCTAATATCACGTCGCAGATCTTCTTTGCCAGGTGCTCGATAAGATCGCTCCTGTCGTTCTCGACGAGCTCTCTGATAAGTGCATAGAGTTCCGCGTAATTTGTCGTGTCTTCGAGCCTGTCCGTCTCGGCACCCTTGATCTCGTCGAAGAAGAGTTCTGCCGTGACCGTGAACAGCTGGCCGTTCTCCTTCTCTTCGGGAAGGACTCCGGTATGTCCGAAGAAATCCATGTTCTTAAGGGTTATGACGTCCATATCACTGCCCTGCGAAAATGTTATACGCATAGATCGTCATGTCGCATCCGTCCAGCTGCTGACGCGTGTTCTTGACGTCGTGCACGCGGACGATGGAAGCGCCGGAAGACACTGCCGTGCAGGCAAGACCTATGGATACGTTATCGATGTACTTGCCGTCTACGCCCTCAGAAGAGAACATGCGGACGACACGCTTCCTAGAGCCTCCGTAGAGCACGGGATACTTGCCGCCCATGCCGAACTGCATGATGCCCGAAGTGAGCGCCAGGTCCTGAAGCCTTGAAGTTCCGAAGCCGATGCCGGGGTCCGTGATAATCCTGTCGTCAGCGATGCCGCTGTCATTTGCGAGCTTGATGCTCTCCTTGACATAGTTGATGCCTTCGGTGAGGTCGTCAGCGCGGAAATCCGTGGCGCCTTTGTCGATGAACCTTCTGTTGTACATGAGGACGACTGCCGCGCCTGATTCTGCTGCAGTCTTCGCCATCTTGGGATCGGCCTTGAGGCCTGATACATCGTTGATGATGTTCGCGCCTGCTTCGACTGCAGCCTTGGCAACGTCCGACTTGGTGGTGTCAACGGAGATGATGACGTCCAATTCCTTGCGGATCAGCTCGATCGCGGGGATGACTCTCTCGCGCTCCACATCTGTTGTCACGGGAGTATATCCGGGCCTTGTGGATTCGCCTCCGACATCGATTATGTCGGCGCCCTGCTCCACCATCTCTTTCGCGTGCTCAAGTGCCTTCTCGGGCGTGTCGTACATGCCGCCGTCGGAGAAAGAATCGGGCGTAACGTTAAGTATGCCCATTACGAATGTCTTCTTACCGAAGACGAGTTCTTTGTCTCCGCACTTGATGGTTCCTGCAAATCTTCCGTCCGGACTTATCATTCCCTTATCCTCCCAGTCTTTGTCTGTTGATGAGCGCGAGCGCTTCATTCCTTGTGCGGGCGTCGGTCCTGCAGCCTCCTCTCATGGCGGAAGTTACAGTCTTCGAACCCGGCTTTCTTATTCCTCTCATCGTCATGCAGAGATGCTCTGCTTCAATGATGACACAAACGGATCTCGCATCCACTGCCTCGGTGATCTTGTCTGCGATCTCGGATGTGAGACGCTCCTGAAGCTGCGGCTTGCGGGACAGAGTATCGACGATCCTCGCGACCTTGGACAGGCCCAGGATCTTGCCGTCTCTCGGGATATAGACGACATGCGCCTTGCCGTGGAAAGGCAGCAGGTGATGCTCGCACATCGAGTAGAACGGGATATCGCCAATGAGGATCATCTCGTCATTGCCTTCCTCGTGGAAGACCTTGATGTCCTTGGAGATGTCCCTGTGAAGACCCGAGAAGATCTCTGCATACATCCTTGCAACGCGCTGGGGCGTCTCCTGGATGCCTTCCCTGTCAGGGTCTTCGCCGATCGCCTCAAGGATCTCCCTGACCGCATGCTCGATCTTCGGAAGATCCATGTTCTGACGGCTCTCTATCGGAAGTGCTTCATCGTTGTCGTAATCGTACATTTATGCTTTTTCCTCTCACTTCATGTGTTCTTTTCTGTATTCCATCGGGGTCTTGCCCATCAGCTTCCTGAACGCGACGTTGAACCTCTGCGGCGATGAGAAGCCCGACTGGACTGCGATCGATGAGACCTTGATCTCGTTGTTCTCGAGGAGCTCGCACGCCTTCTCGATCCTCTTGCTCATGAGGTAATTCATCGGGCTTATGCCGAGCTCGTCCTTGAACGCTCTCGTGAAGTAGCCCTGGCTCAGGAAGACATACTGCGCAGCTTCCGCCACGGTTATGCCCTGCTCGAAATTCTCGTCCATATACTGTCTCGCGATCTTAACGAGCTCCCTTGCCTTGCCGTTCTTTACTCTCAGGTTCTCCTCCCACTCGTTGCGCATCGCACGGGACAGGTGGATCATGAGCTCTACGGTAAGGGTATGGATCATGAACTCCTTGGCATACTTATCGCCGGCCTTCTCGTCTACGATCTGCTCGGCCAGGATCGATATCTCCTTCTTCTCGCTTCCGTTGACAAGGAAGAAAGGCTGTCTTGCCATCTCGTTGTCTTCGGTGATACCGAGGTCAGCGAACTGCAGGAAGTTCTCGAGCGGGATCTGCGCCATGGATCCGGGGATCATGACCGTCGGGCCTGCGCTGTTGATCTTAACTCCGGGGTTGATGTCGACCGAAGCCGAATTACCGAGCTCCTTGACGTCGTGAACGAAGCCGAAGTAGAGATTGAACATGTCCGCCTTACGTGACTTGATCGTGAGCTTGTGCTTGACCAGCGGCCTTATGATAAGGATCTTGCCCTTATCCAGGCTGATCGTCTCGCCGTTGATGACCGCATCGATGCGGCCCTCTCTAAGATAGAGGAGCTCGTGCGAATTGTGATAGCTGATCTCCGGCAGAGAAGCCGAAGTATCGTAAGTATGCTCGATGCCCTCTATGACTACCGGCACCGAACCTGATGCGGAGATAACACCGTCTACTATCTCGGGAAGCAATTTGTCGAACATTTTCCTGCCCTCACACAAAACTTATGCTGTCAATGTAGATCTCGCCGTTACGGTCTGAATCTTCGATATATATCTTGAGGCTCGTAAGGCTTATCGGGCCTTCCTCCTCATAGTCGAGCGTGACTGTCTGCCACGTGAGCTGCTGCTTGATGTCAGCCTCGCCGAAGCCTTCGACGATGAGCTTCTTGTGCTTCTGCTCGGGGTTGAAGATCGTAAGCCGGATCTTATCCCTGCCGTACAATTCTATCGGAGCGAACAAAGATGCATACATGAGACAAGGCTCGAATCCGAACAGAGACTTGTCGGTCTCGTATCTGATACGAAGCGAAGCAGAACCCGTGAGCTTATGCATGTTGTCGACGGATATGATGCCGTTGCCCTTGAATGTCCTGTAGATCTTGAGGACCTCGAAGTCTGAATCTGCCGTTGCCTTGCCGACGAACTCGAGGCTGTCGCAGTGCGTGAAGCTCAGGTCGGGCGCGAAGTATGCGGGATCTCTGTCGAATCTGAACGGAAGAACCGGGAGGTCTTCGCCGTTCCTGAGAGTCGCGTCGTGCGGGAACGGAGTGAAGCCGTAAGTGATGCTTACAGGCTCTTCGATATCGTCTCTCCAGACCATTACGCACATGCCGTAGAGGCACTTCGCGTGAGCCGGATAGAAGATCCTGTCCTCGCCTGCTATAGCGAATCCCGTGATCTCGGATGCGGCATCCGATACCTTGAATCCGCTGTTGAGGTTGGAGAATCTTATGATCCTCTTATTGCCTGCGATCTCCACATCGTTGGGCTCGGGTGAGGACTTGGACATCTTGGGCGAGAAATGTATGCCCAGTGCGATGGTCGCAAGTCTCGTGCCGAGCGTGAAGCTTATCGTCTTGTCCGGCAGAAGCAGGTCATGCAGGCTTACGATACCCGAAGGCATCTGCAGCATCTTGGTGAAAGCCACTATGTTCTCGTTGAACTCGAGCACGCCGTATGGGTTCGCGAAATCTACATCGTTCGGATGCATTGCCACGAACAGCGCGGACGGCATCTGCTCGTCGTCATACACGTTCTTCGGCTCGAAAACTTCCGCCAGAGTCGTCATGAGGCCCATCAGCATCAGGTCGTATCTGCCGAACCTGAGTTCTCCGCTATTTGGCGAGAAGCAGAAGCCTCTGACGCCCAGTCCTCTGAGCGGATAGAGCTTGGTCCTGTAGAGCGTGGACATCCTGAACTTGGGGCTGATGTAATTCTTCTCGTCTTCTTCCCTGCTCTTCTTCTGGTAGGAGCCGCCCTTGTCCTTCAGCATATCGAAGTCGAGCTGCTGCGCGCTCGAATAAGTGATGTTCTCCTTGTGTCCCTTGGAGGAATTAAGTGAGCTCGAAGATGAGGTCGGGAAGTCCAGTTCAGGCTTGGCGACGTCATCCGGGTCTTCGCCCTTGAGTCTCTTGACCTCGTCTGCAAGGCCAATGTCGATGTCGCCGATGGCGTTGACATCCTTGAGTTCCTTCTCGAGGTCGGTCGCTTTCTCGCGCCTCTTGTCGATCTCGAGGAGCTTCTTATAGCCTTCATCGTCAAGGTAGAGGCCCATGAGCATGCAGTCGTACTTAAGTGCTTCTACGCTGTCCATTGCAGAAGGCGATATCCAGTTGATGATCGTGGAATCCGCGTAAGACAGATCTACTATGCCGACCGGGTAGGATATCTGATCCGACAGCGTGTATGCAAAAGAGAATGCCGAAGAAGATACGTCGGCAAGCTCGGTGGTATCCGTGATCTTGATCCAGCGGGCATCCTTCAGGTGGTCCTTGGGTTCTTCGGAATAGACCGTCTCGTCCTTCTCGAGCCCGCTCCTCGAAGGAGTGAAGAACCTCAGATAGTTCATGACCCTTCTCCTGAGAGGCGTCTTGGTGGCGTTGGCATCCTTCATGGGCACCGACAGGAAGTCGGAACCCAAGAACACCCATACGTCGCCGCATCTGATGTCAGATAAGACGATCTGGTCGGTAAGGCATTTGAAAGTGAATGTGTAAGTATCCGAAGACGCCTTATATGCAGGCATCTTGAAGCTGAAGTCGCCCCTGGAATTGGTCGTGGTCTCAAGGCTTAAGATGACACCGTAATCCGTATCGAGCTTGGATACCTTACGGCCGTCCGTAGGATCCTTCTTGACCTCGAAAGTGATGGTGGCACTGGGCGCTGCCTTGCCTCTGATAGTGATCTCTATCCCCTGCTGGAATACAGCCTTATCGCTGAGCCAGCTCGTCAAAACTATCGGATTGATCTGCATTCACATTACCTCTCTTAATAAATAAGACAGTAACATTATACATCAGACTTCGCCAACTATAACCTTAATTCCTCTTTCTCTGCATTCGCTGAGTATGGCCTCGGGTGCGCCGGAATCCGTAACGAGATATTCGATCCTGTCGGTATCAAGGAAGTTCGACGTGGAATCGAACCCGACCTTGGTCGAATCGATGAGAGCCACGATATGCTTTGCCCTCTCGGCACACATCCTCTTGAGCTCGAGCTCGTAGAAGTTGTTGCCGGTAAGGCCGGATGTAAGCGAGAACCCGTTGCCCGACACAAAATAGTAATCGGCCGAGAGCCTTCCTATCATCTCTTTGCTGAGAACGCCTTCGATCGAACCCGAGTGGGGCCTGAGCATTCCGCCGATGATTATTATCGTCTTGAAGTTGTTGTATCTCTGAAGCTCCATGGCTGTATGGATGCCGTTGGTGATCACCGTTACGCCCTTTGCCTTCTTCAGGAACGGGATCATGTGGTAAGTAGTGGAGCTTGCATCCATGAAGATCGTGCTTCCGCTCGGAACGAGCTCCGCGGCCTTCCTGCCGATCGCATCCTTGAGGGGTACGTGCTGGACCGAACGCACCATGTAATTCTCGCCGCCGGAGAGCTGCTTTGGCTTTGCCGGGAGTCTGATGCCGCCGTGGAACCTTATTATGGCTCCGTCGTGCTCTAAGGCCCTTATATCAGTCCTTATCGTCGAACCCGTAACGCCCAGCATCTCAGACAGTTCTACTGTCTTGATCTCGTGCTCGCGCTCAAGTATATCGAGGATCTTCTTACGTCTGTCTGTATCGTTCGTTTCTTTCATATGAAAATATTAGCAAGTGAAAATTCGGGTGTCAACACGGCAATTCTTTCATTTGAAATCATTACAGGCTTATCTGAAAATGCTGGTAATCCTTGGGGTTGTTCCAGCTTCCGCCCCACGTCCAGCCGTATGCGGTAAAGAGTTCGTAGGCCCTGTCCGAGGTCGTAATGACATGCGGCATATCCGAGGATCTGTTGTAGACATAGTCGGCTGCATTGTCATGTGAGAATTTGTAAGACCCGTCATCCTGAACGGACACGTAGGGGTTATACTGCGGGTTGATGTCGATCGCGAGGCCGTAAGAGTGTTTCGAGAGCTTGGAAGAACCCGTCGCAGGCCTGTAGCAGAAGCAAGATGTATTGTTGTGGTCTATGGAATTCCAGTCGGACCCGGTCGCGTCGCCGGTCCAGTAATTGTCGATGAGATACATCTTCTCTATCTGATAACCTTCGCTGCAGAGCATCTCGAAGATCTCCATGACATCCGACGCCACCGCCGCGTTGACGATCATCTCGCCCACCTGGTACTCCCCGTCGAAATTAACATGCAGCATCTTCAGGTATCTCAGATCCGACAGGGATATATAGTCGTTCTCGACGTAGGACTGGCCGTAGATCCTGTTGTACACGCTGCCGCCTTCGGTGATCTCGGACGAAGTGAAATACTGCCAGAGGTTCGTATCATCGATGAGGCTCGAAGGTATGACATCGCCGGGCGCATAGCCGTCGAGGCTCGTAAGCTTGCCCTGCGTGGTCGTCTCTTCGGTCGTTGTCTCGGTGGTGGTTGTTTCTTCTGAAGTTGCTTCAGTCTCAAGAGTAGTCGTGACTGCAACCGTAGCCTGAACGGGCTCAGTCTCGTTATAAGATTCGGTGATCTGGGATGCGGCAGTTGAAGGATCCGTGGTGACAATTTCGCCGCCCCGGGATGTCATGGTTACCGCCACCGTAACACCGGTCGCAACGACCGCGACGCATGCAGCAACAGCGAGGACCACATTGATCCTCTTGAGTTTCTCGTCTGCCAAAAAGTCCGTAAACTTACTCATGTGCCCGCCCTTTGTTTTTGTCAATTATACAAAACTTTGGAGCTAAAAGAACGCTTTTTATGCCCCTGTGGCTTTGTCGGTTTTTGTCGGTTTTTGTCGGGTTTTTCGGGGTGTTTTGGATTCTATAATCAATATACTGCTCATCTCCCTACACGCGCAGTGAAAGGAGGTATCTCTATGGAGAAATTGATAGCTTTCATTTCTTCGGTCGCGGCTGGCGTAATCGCTAACGCTATAAGCAAATGGCTTGATCGAAGGAAGAAGAAAAAGAGCAGAAAGCCTAAGGCCTAAGCCACCTTAAAAAACGGAATAGAAAACCCCGAAGTAGCAGCTTCGGGGTTTTCGTTTTTTCTCCCTATGTGCAAGTGAAAGTGATAGCTTTCCTTCGCTATGTAAATTATACCACCGCGTGTTCTCTATGCAATAGGTTTGCGATCTTACGACAGCTTCATGTAGCCGTCCTTGATCCAGCCGAGCTTTCTCATTACTTCGCTGAATACAAGTGACAGAACAGCAGGAGCGACGATGCAGACAACGAGCATTCCAACCCAGGCCATAGCATCGAGAGTGCCGGACTCGGTCATTGCGGAAAAGCACCCGATAGGGCCTACCATGCCGCATGTGCCCATGCCTGCTGCAACGCCGTTGCACTCGAGCTTGAATACCATTGTGGACAGAGGTCCCGTGATCGCAGAAGCGAGTGTCGCGGGAACCCAGATCTGGGGATGTCTTACGATGTTGGGCATCTGGAGCATGGATGTTCCGAGGCCCTGGGATACGATGCCGCCCCACTTATTCTCTCTGTAGGAAGCAACTGCAAAGCCCACCATCTGAGCGCAGCAGCCTGCGAGCGCAGCGCCGCCTGCGATGCCTGCGATACCTATCGATGCACAGATAGCAGCACTGGAGATGGGGAGCGTAAGGATTATTCCGACTACGACGGATACGATGATGCCCATCGGGAGCGGATAGAGTGTTGTTGCATAGTTGATGAACTGTCCGAGCCAGTTCATGGCTACGGCGATCGCAGGGCATGTAAGATATGCGACGAGCGCGCCTGCGCCGATGGAGACGATGGGGGTCACGAGGATATCGACCTTGGTCTCCTTGGATACGAGCTTACCGAACTCTGCAGCGAAGATAACGGCTACGAATACGCCCAGAGGACCTGCCGCATAGGGCTGTCCGGGATATGCGTTGGCAAACATGCCGACTGCCGCAGAGCAGGCGATAACGAGCATCGGTGCCTTAAGAGCAGCAGCGATACCTACGCCGATCGCAGCACCTGTTGCCGCGGATGCGAGTGAACCTGCCTGAGCCAGGAAATGAGCCGTTCTCTCGAAGAACGCGCCGTCGATCATGCCGATGTACTTGGCGATCGTGGACAGGATGGTTCCGATGAGAAGTGATGCGAACAGACCCTGAGCCATACCGCTCATGGCGTCGACAAAATATGTTTTCGCGGAAAGAGTTATATCCTTCTTGGTGAGGAACTCTCTGAAAGTCATCTTCTTTGCGGGCTTCTTGGCCGGCTTCTTGTTCTTCTTACCAGACATTAGGCAATACCCCCTCGTGATATTGGACTAATGTTATCACGAATTCCAAAAGGTGCTTTCTGCTCTTTTATATGAAATTACGTCAAAATCATATACTTCATTTAGGACTTTTGAATTAAAAGCCTCCTGAAGTCCCATATCAGCCGCTATCTGCCCGTCCTTGACGAACACTCCGCGCCTGCAGATCCTCGCAGCTTCGCCCAGGTCATGGAAGACGCCTGCAAGTGTATTACGGATCTTCTTGCCGTTATATTCAGTCGTGCCTTCGAGCCACTTTGCCATATAGTCAGTAAGCTCCGCGCGGTATCTGACATCAAGGTTGTTGCCGGGTTCATCAAGAAGCACCACGGGCGTCTGCTGGGCAAATGTCCTGGCAAGGAGCGCTCTCTGCAGCTGACCGCCCGACAGTTCGGACAGGAGCCTGTCCTTAAGCTCATACACGCCGCAGTCGTTCATAACGCGGTCTACTGTCTCCTTATCTTCCGCAGTTGGGCCTGCAAGGCCTCTTCTCATCCGCACATACCTGCCGAGCATGACCGCCTGGCCTACCGTGTATGAGAAATACATATCCTGCGTCTGGGGCATAAGAGCAATGAGCGATGCGATGTCTCTTCTTCTCATGGAAGATGCGTCAGTTCCCGCCAGGGTGAGCTCTCCTTCGTACGGAAGGAGCGATGCGGCAACTCGAAGCAGCGTTGTCTTGCCTGCTCCGTTCGGACCGCCTATCATGACGGATTCGCCCTCAGCAATCGTAAGGATGACATTCTTCAGCACGGGAGTCTTCGCATAACCTGCACTGATGTTCTTAAGTTCGATCAGGCTCATCCCTTCTTCCTCCCCGCAAAGAAAACATAGGCAAAGAAAGGCGCCCCGATAAGGGCAGTGACCGCGCCGATCGGTATCTCCTGAGGCGACAGCACGGTCCTCGCGATGAGGTCAGAGAGTGCCATGAACGCCCCGCCGTACAGGAACGACATCGGTATCAGCGCTCTGTGTTCGGGGCCGAAGATCTTACGCACCACATGCGGTGCGACCAGATCCACAAAGCCTATTACGCCTGCGATCGAGACGGACACTCCGGTAAGGATCGAACTCAATATTATGAGGATCACCTTCACCTTCTTCGTATCCACGCCCATAGCCCTGGACTGCTCCTCACCGAAAGTCATGATATCCAGCTCTCTGGAAAAGAACACGACCACGAGCGTGCATATCACTGCGACCGGAAGAACTATAGCCACATGGGTCCAGTTCCTTGCCGAGAACGAACCCATCATCCACAGCCAGAGCCTCTTGTAGTGGTCGCTGTAGAGCGTTGCCAGGAAGTTCATTATGCCCGTCACGAACAGCGAGAACACCATGCCGATAAGTATGACGGTGGTATTAGATGACATCCTGTCTATCGCCGCCGTAAAGGCAAGGACAATGACGACTGTAAAAAGCCCCGCCGCAAAGCTAGTCACCGGAAGGATGAACGGCAGTGATATGCCGGATACGAGAACAAAAGCCGCACCGAGGCATGCGCCCGAAGATACGCCCATCGTATAAGACGACGCGAGCGGATTCTGGAGCAGGGCCTGCATCACCGCACCGCTTACGGCAAGGCAGCCTCCGACCAGGAAAGCCGCCAGCGCCCTCGGCATCCTGATGGTCCAGAAGATTGAATCCATCATGGGCGCAACTTCCGCAGGAAGCGGGCCGCCCGTAATGTGGCTCATCACGATGGACGCGAGATCTCTAAGCGAGATATATACGCTTCCCGCCCTTATGCAGATGACAAGAATGACAAAGCAGGCGATCACGGAAAGGATCACGCCTGCCCGTCTGCCTGCTTCGGTCTTGTTTATGGTTTTTGTTCCCGGATTGTTCTCCATCAGGAGTAACTATCAGAGGATAGCCTCTGCGAGCTCGGCGAACTGCTCGGGATAGATGAATGAACCCCACTCGATGATTGCCTGTGTTACGTGCTCGTTAGGTCTTGAGCAGAGGTTGTCTGTTACGAGGTAGACCTCGCCGTTCTTGATGGCAGTAACATCGCCCCAGCCTTCGAGTGCGAGGATATCGCCGACGGGGTCTTCAGTCCATACATAGTTTGTGAGAATGACGTCAGGGTTCATGGCGATGGCTTCCTCTTCGGTAAGGGCAACCCAGCCTTCGAGACCTGCACATGCGTTGACAGCGCCTACCTCAGTAAGCATGTCGGACATGTATGTGCCGTCACCGAAAGAATAGATCGTCGGATAATCAGCTGAAGGGATGGACATCATGAACAGGACTGTCTTTGTCTCGGGAACCTCGGAAGCAAAAGCCTCGATCTCATCGAGCATGAGGTCCATGGACTCAACATAACCGTCAGCTACTTCGGGCTCGTTAACGCAGAGGCCGATGAACTGAAGGTCGAGCTTCAGGTCTTCAAGTGTAGCGGGTGTAGGGATATCTGCAACGCAGATGCCTGCATCAACGAGGGACTGGAAAGGTGACTCGCCGCCTACATAGCTCATGCCCGATGTGAATACGATATCGGGCTCGAGCGCAGCGATGGCCTCGTTGTCAGGGTTCATCATATCGAAGTTCGGGATCGTGGGATCGAGATCTTCGAGGTAATCAACAGAGTTGGAATCGATGCCTACGATCTTGTCAGACAGACCGAGCTCGATAAGGAACTGTGTCGTGGAAGGTGCGAGGGATACGATCCTGTCTACCTGATCGGGTACTTCGATCGGAACGCCTGCGCGGTCCTCGGTAGGCTTAACATAGTCAAGGGGTTCAGTCTCTTCGTAAGAACCGAAGATGTCCTCTTCCTCAGAGACGATTTCTTCAACCTGTGAAGCTATTGCAGAAGCTTCTGCTTCGTCAACAGCAGGAGCCTCGGGCTTTGCGCATCCTGCAAGTACCGCCGCGGAGAGTGCTCCGCAAAGTATAAGTGATATAAGACTCTTTTTCATTATTCGTGCCTCCATTTCTTAAAACAAAATAATTATACACAAAAATACCCATGACCCCTTTTGTGCGATATATCGATTACTTATTACAAACTACGGGTAAAAACTATGAAGAAAGCGGTCCGCATAACGCGATATATAAGAGTTTATAAACCGGTTATTTTGATATAATAAGCAAACAAAAGATAAGAACGCATACAAGGGGAAATACCATGAAGATAAAGGATATCCTTCTGACAGATAAGCCGACGATCTCTTTCGAGGTCTTCCCGCCCAAGCAGGAAGCAGGTCTCGATAATGTTAAGGCGGCAGCAGGCGCGATCGCTGCCCTGAAGCCGTCGTTCATGTCGGTAACATACGGTGCGGCAGGCTCCACGAGCAAGCTCACATGCGAAGTGGCATCAGACATCAAGAACCTGCACGGCGTATCCGTCATGCCCCACCTCACCTGCGTCGCATCGACCAGAGAGCATGTTGACAATATGCTCGCCAGGATCCATGAGAGCAACATCGACAACATAATGGCCCTGAGAGGCGACATCCCGCAGGACGGCAATGTGTGCCATGATTTCGAGCACGCATCGGACCTTATCGCGTATATCAGGTCGAAAGCGCCCGAGCTCTGCATCGGCGGCGCGTGCTACCCGGAAGGCCACGTCGAGTGTGCGCACAAGTCTCAGGATATCGATTTCCTGAAGGTCAAGGTCGATGCCGGCTGCGACTTCCTTACCACGCAGATGTTTTTCGACAACAACATCTTCTATAACTTCCTGTACCGCGTGAAGGACAAGGGAATAGGCGTCCCCGTCCTCCCCGGCATCATGCCCATCACGACCGCGAGGCAGCTCTCGAGATCCGTCGCGCTGTCCGGCACGAACGTTCCCGAGAGATTCCGCGCCATCGTCGACAGGTTCGGCG
>R26__coassemble_1205_pt1 | contig 13375 bp, 10 predicted proteins | sample R26__metabat2_low_PE_020 | metagenome-assembled genome bin R26
AACAGGTCTCTGACTTCTCCCTGACGCTCGACAAGAAGACGAGGGTCTGCTCGGCCACGAGGAACGGCGATATCAACTCGATAATGAACTTCGATCCCGAGAACGAGACCCGCGGCGCGCTCAATACCGTCTACGGAGTCATCGACGTCAAGATCAGGACAGAGTACGTTAACATCCCCAATGCGCTTGCAGACGGCATCGAGATAAGCTATGTTATTGACGCAGGGAGCACGGATCCCATCAAAAACACCTTTTTGATAAAAAGGCTCTTGCAAAGTCCCTGAGATTATTGTATTATCTTCAAGCATTGTTGTAAGAAAGGACGGAGGTGAAGACGAATGGCACATCCGAAGCGTAAATGGTCGAAGGCAAGGACTTCTCGTCACAGAAGCGCATGGAAGCTTAACATGCCGGGTTTTGTAGAATGTCCCCAGTGTCATGCTAAGATGCTTCGCCGCACTGTTTGCAAGAACTGCGGTTACCTGGATAAGAGACAGGTTATCAAAGTCGGCGAAGAAGTCTGAGATTAAGACATTTGATTACACGAAGGCAGTGCACATAACATGGCGCTGCCTCTTTTTTTGCCAGGAGAGTCACACAGCATGAGCAAACCCGTAGTAGCAATAGTCGGACGCCCGAACGTGGGCAAGTCGAGCTTGTTCAACACACTTTACGGCGAGAGGATATCGATAGTTCACGATACCCCCGGCGTTACGCGTGACCGTATCTATGCCGATGCCGAGTGGCGCGGCAGACAGTTCATCATGATAGATACCGGCGGTATCGAGCCCGGCGACAACGAGGACTACATCCTTAAGCAGATGCGTGTCCAGGCCGAGATAGCGATCGAGACTGCCGATGTCATCTTATTCATTACGGATCTTCATGCGGGCCTCACCGCTGCTGACGAAGAGATCGCAGTCATGCTCAGGAAGGCAGGACGCCCGGTAGTCGTGGCTGTAAACAAGGTCGACACCGTAGGTGATCCCCCGGCAGAATACTATGAGTTCTATCAACTGGGTCTGGAGAATGTATGCAGCATCTCCGCTGCGCACAGGCTGGGCCTCGGTGAGATGCTCGACATGATTTTCGAGCAGTTCCCCGATACGGAAGACGAAGAAGAGGACGAAGGCTCCATAAGAGTCGCCCTCATAGGACGCCCTAATGCCGGCAAGTCTTCTCTCGCAAATAAGATGATCGGCCAGGACAGGAGCATCGTCTCCGATATCGCGGGCACCACGAGAGACACTATCGACTCCGATATCGAGAACGAGCACGGCAAGTTTACTATCGTAGATACCGCGGGCATGCGTAAGAAGGGCAAGATCGAAGACGTCATCGAGCGTTATTCGATGGTAAGAGCCCTGTCCGCGATAGAGCGCGCCGATGTCTGCGTCATCCTAATAGACGCGACGCAGGGCGTTACCGAACAGGATACGAGGATCGCAGGTCTTGCGCACGATTCGGGCAAGGCATCCGTATTCGTTATCAACAAGTGGGACCTCATCGAGAAAGAGACCGGCACGATGGAGGCCATGGAGAGGATCGTGAAGGACAAGTTCGCCTTCATGGACTATGCTCCGGTAGTATTCATCTCCGCGAAGACCGGCCAGCGCGTCGACAAGCTCTTCAAGCTCATCGTCACGGTAAACGAGAACGCGAGCAAGCGCCTTACGACGGGCATTCTTAACCAGATGATAAGCCAGGCGGTAACGCTCGTGCCCACGCCCCAGGACAAGGGCAGACACCTCAAGATCTACTACGGCACGCAGGTAAGCGTCAAGCCGCCGACGTTCGCACTCTTCGTAAACGACAAGAAGCTGTCGCACTTCTCGTATGAGAGATATCTCGAGAACCAGCTGCGCAGCAACTTCGGTTTTGAGGGCGTTCCGATCCGTTTGCTACTTAGAACCAAAAACGGCAGCGACGAGTAGTTATTTTGTTGAAAATGACAGTGAGTAATAGCCCGCTGTGTGTAGCACAATATACTTCGGTTATTTTTGGCTTTCTTAATTAATATACGGGAGAATTCGTATGGCAGTACAGAAGATCGAGAACATGCGCAACATAGCGATCATCGCTCACGTTGACCACGGCAAGACCACCATTGTCGACTCCATGCTCAAGCAGGCGGGCGTATACCGCGAGAACGAAGAAGTCGTCGAGCAGGTCATGGACAGCAACGACCTGGAGCGTGAGCGCGGCATCACGATCCTCGCCAAGAACACCGCCATCGACTACAAGGGCATCCGCATCAACGTAGTAGACACTCCCGGCCACGCTGATTTCGGAGGCGAAGTAGAGCGTGTACTCAAGATGGTAGACGCAGTTCTCCTCGTAGTAGACGCTTTCGACGGCCCGATGCCCCAGACGAGATTCGTTCTGCACAAGGCATTAGGTCTCGGCCTCAAGCCCATCGTATGCATCAACAAGATCGACCGTCCCGATGCACGTCCTCTCGAGGTCGTTGACATGGTACTCGATCTCTTTATCGAGCTCGGCGCTGACGAAGACCAGCTCGAATTCCCCATTATCTACACTTCAGGCAAGGTAGGTCTCGCGACCACGGACATCAAGGAGTTCGAAGAGGGCAAGCAGCTTGACTTCACTCCGCTCCTCGATGCGGTAGTCGAGTATACACCCTGCCCCGAGGGAGATCCCGAAGGTCCGATGCAGCTCCTCGTATCCAACATCGACTCTGACCCTTATGTAGGCAGGATCGGTATCGGAAGGATCGAGCGCGGCACCATCAAGCAGGGCGAGAACGTCGCACTCGTAACTTACGGCGACGAGGGCAAGCGTAACGCCAAGGTCGTCAAGCTCATGCGTTTCCACAACCTTGGAAGAGAAGAGGTCAAGGAAGCTTCGATCGGCGAGATCGTCTGCGTTGCAGGTATCTCTGACATCAATATCGGCGATACTCTCTGCGATTCGGCTAACCCCGAGCCGCTCCCGTTCGTTGCCATCGACGAGCCTACCATCGCGATGACTTTCTCAGTCAACGATTCACCCTTCGCAGGCCAGGAAGGCAAGTACGTTACTTCAAGACACTTAAGAGAGAGGCTCTTCAAGGAAATCGAGACAAACGTCTCCATGAGAGTCGAAGAGACAGATACTACCGAGGCATTCATCGTAAAGGGAAGAGGAGAACTTCACCTCTCCGTCCTCATCGAGACGATGAGACGTGAGGGATACGAGTTCCAGGTATCCAAGCCGAAGGTCATCATGAAGGAGATCGACGGAGTTCTGCACGAGCCTGTCGAGGACCTTGTGATCGACGTTCCTGAGGACTTCGTAGGCCCCGTCATGGAGAAGATCGGCAAGAGAAGAGGAGAGCTCGTCAACATGCTTCCTCCGTCCAAGGGATACACCCGTCTGGAGTTCAGGATACCGTCCAGAGGACTGCTCGGATACCGTACCGAGTTTTTGACCGACACTAAGGGCAATGGTATAATGAACAGCGTCATAAACGGCTATGAACCCTTCGCGGGAGAGATCGAGACCAGAGGCCAGGGCGTACTCGTTGCTTTCGAGACGGGAACCGCCGTAACCTACGGATTATACAATGCCCAGGACAGAGGTCCGCTCTTTATCGGAGCAGGCACACCCGTGTACGAAGGCATGATCGTAGGTGTCAATCCCAAACCCGAAGATATTACCGTTAATGTCTGCAAGAAGAAGCATGTAACCAACATGCGTTCTGCAGGTGCTGATGAAGCGATGCGCCTCACTCCGCCGCTCAGATACTCCCTCGAGCAGTGCCTCGAGTTCGTAGAAGACGACGAGCTCTGTGAGGTGACACCCCAGTCGATCAGACTGAGGAAGAAGATCCTCAGCAATGACTTAAGAGCCAAGACAATGGCCAAGCTCAAAAATAAGGACGCCTGAACCTTTGCACGGGCAGAGGCGTCCGCCGTTGATAAAGGTGGATAGTAGCTGATGCTGCCAAAGAAATTAAGGATCGCATTAAGGGTACTTATCGTCCTTGTCCTGCTTTTCGCGTTTGCCGTGGCGGGAGTCATATTCGGCTATAATTACGTCATCTCCCAGGAAGAGCGCTTCGATGCGCTGCAGGAGCAGATCGACAACGGCACCCTCGTGATCGACAAGAACACTGAAGGCGCGGTCGTACTGGTCGTCGAGATGGGTGATTCCACGGGCGACATCGCAGACAAGCTCCTCGAGATGGGTCTCATCAACAACACATTCGTATTCTCGCTCATGAGTAAGGTAAACGGCTTTGACGGCGCATATGTTGCCGGCACGCACTATCTTATCCCGGGCCTGTCCTACGACGAGATTATGTATTTCCTGACACTCGAGCCCTCGCAGGTCACCGTTACGATCCCCGAGGGTACTACTTATGTCGAGCTCAAGGCCATCCTGCATGACGCAGGATTGAACTTCGACGATGCCGAGTTCGACGAGTGCATGAACTCGCCTGACCTGTTCGTCGATTACGACTTCATCTCATCCATCGAGATCGATCCTGAACGTGACTACATCCTCGCGGGTTATCTGTATCCCGATACATATAAGTTCGACGTCAACGCGAGCCCGGAGACGATCATCCGCAAGTTCCTCAATAACATGGAGAACAAGCTCTATGACGAGTACTATGCGCGTGCCGAGCAGATCGGTATGAGCATGGACGAGGTCATCACGCTCGCTTCCATCATCCAGCAGGAGAGCGGCAAGGTATCCGACATGATGTATATCTCCGCCGTATTCCACAACAGACTTAATTCGGACGATGAGTCCATGAACTTCCTCGGTTCTTCCGCGACGATCAATTACCTCGTTGAGCTGCAGGGAGGCACGCCTTCGCTGCTGCACACAGAGGCCGAGACGAGCATAGACAGTCCTTACAATACATATACGCATCCGGGTCTGCCGCCGGGACCTATCTGCATGCCGGGTCTCGATGCGATATCCGCTGCTCTCTATCCCGAGCCGAACTGCGGATATATGTATTTCTGCGCTACCGGTGACGGCGGAACTGCCTTTGCCGTAACGCTTGCCGAGCACGAAGAGAATGTCGCAACATACTCTGCGAACTGGTCAGTTGGCGCTGACATGAGCGATACATACGAGACCGATGAAGACGAGGGTGACGGCGAGTAATGGACAGATCCCGTGTTGAGGTATTAAGTCCCGCGGGCAATCCCGCCAAGCTCCGCACCGCAGTCAATTACGGCGCCGACGCCGTATACATGTCAGGCAAGAATTACGGTCTGCGTGCTCTGTCCGACAACTTCACGCGCGAAGAGATGATCGAGTCCATAGCCTATGCGCACTCACACGGCGTTAAATGCTATGTCACGCTGAACGTCATGCCCACGGAAGACGATCTCCCGGGCCTCGACGATGCGATAAAGTTCATAGGAGATGAGTCCGGCGCGGATGCCGTTCTCGTATCCGATCCCGGTATCTTCGTACGTACGAGAGAGCTTTGCCCCGACCTCGAGATCCACATCTCCACACAGGCTTCCGTTACCAACAGCGCTGCCTGCAAGTTCTGGGCAGACCAGGGCGCGAGGAGGATAGTTCTTGCAAGAGAAGTGTCGCTGGCGCAGATCCGCAAGATAAGAGATGCCATCCCTTCGGATGTCGAAATCGAGTGCTTTGTTCACGGCGCCATGTGCGTCGCCTATTCCGGCAGATGCCTGCTCAGCAATTATTTCACCGGCAGAAGGTCCAACGGCGGTGCGTGCGCACAGCCCTGCAGATGGGGCTACCACGTAGTCGAAGAGAAACGTCCCGACCTCGCTATGCCTGTGGAAGAGGACGAGAGAGGGACGTATGTTTTCGGGAGCAAGGATATCTGCATGATAGACCACATCCCCGAGCTCATCGATGCCGGCGTCAACTCGTTTAAGATCGAGGGCCGCATCAAGGGCGAGTACTATGCCGCGGCCGTCACCAAGGTGTACCGCGAGGCAGTCGACCGCTACTGCGCAGACCCCGCTTCATACGCCGTCGATCCGCACTGGCACTACGTCCTCGATAAGGTCGTGCACAGAGATTACGATACGGGATTCTTCTTCAATTCGCCTTCTGAAGACGCGAAGATCGACTACGAGAAATCCTACAACAAGCCGGCTTTCGTCGTCGGTATCGTGCAGCCGTCAGACGCTTCCTCAGGTGAAGGTCTCACCAGAGTCGTACAGAAGAACAAGCTTTACAAGGGCGACGTGCTGAACGTGCTGATGCCCGAAGGCTACATCGAACCCGTTACGGTAGCTGAGCTCTATGATGCCAAGATGCAGCCCGTTGATTCATGCCCGCACCCCGAGATGGAATTCTTCATGAAGGCCGTGGACAAGAACTGCGCTCCCGTAACGCTTCCCGAGATGACGTTCCTGTCCAGGGACGGCGACAAAGATACGGGCATACTGCCGCAGGGATGACAGAGCATACACCGCTCGGTTGTAATTACTTCGTTTTTATTTTAAACTTTCACATATATTAAACGGATTTAAGGACGCATTACTTTGACCTATTACTTTATATCTATACCGGTCGCGATCGTTCTCGGCGCGGCAATGGGATACCTCACAAAGGTGCTCTTTGCGAAGTTCCCTGAAGAGTGGCTCCAGGACTACGGCGTCAAGGAGACCGACGTCAACTACCGCATCTCCAAGCGTATGAGACTCGTCCCCGAGACGATCGTCGCGATGGCCGTCAGCGCCGCCATGTACGTGGCTTTTGTGATCTTCTGCAAGGGAGTATACTTCGATGTTTTCAGGCCTCTGCACATAGCAGTTATAGTGCTCATGGTGCCGGTGCTCGTGCTCATCATGATGGCGGACAAACTGAACCGCATCATCCCCGACCAGTTCTCGGTCGCACTCGGACTCATCGGCATCCTGTCGATCGTATCTGACCTCGTCGAAGGCTCGATCTGGTTCTCGTCCGAAGCGGCATGGTACTACCCGCTGGTCAGCAAGATCGGCGCTGCCCTGATAGGCGGCGGCTTCCTGTTCCTCATAGGTTTCCTCGCACTGACGTTCACCGGCCGTGAAGGCATGGGTCAGGGCGATATGCGCCTTCTCCTCGCGACAGGTCTCATCACGGGCATCTACGGCCTGATCGTCCTCGTCTATGTGGCGATCGGCACGGCCCTTATCTTCGCGATCCCGATGCTAATCCGCAAGCACATCAGGATCAGGGAAGAGGAGGAACTCATCCGCAATTCCAAGAACCCGCAGAAACTCCGCCGCGCCCTCGAGATCAAGAAGGCGAGGATGCATTTCGCGGACGATCCGGACTACCTCGCGTTCGGCCCCTTCATCGCACTCGGCTGCGGCGTGTTCGCAGTCATGGAACCTTTCTTCCTTGAGCAGCTGATGAACTACTTATCCGGTCTGGGGGTATTCTTCTGATGGATAAAGTGAGGGCCTTCCTCATTAAGAGCTTCGGCGTCCCGAACCCTATGAACTGGGGCTATCCCGTGCTCTTTGCGTCCCTCGGCACGATCCTGTGCTTCTTCATATTCCGCGCGGCTTATGCTTTCCTGCCGTACACCCCGACGTCGCTCGTGGGGTATTCTTTCTCATCGATATTATTCACTCTCGTAGTGTTCGCGGCTCCTGCCGTGTTCCTCGCCAGGCGCTTCACCGTAAGCATCTCCGGCCACTATACCGGCATCGGTGTCCTGCTGATGGCGTTACTGTCGGGCGCGCCGCTCTACCTTCTGAGGACCGTGCTGCAGAACGTCACGGTCTTCCTCTGGATGCGTGCGGGAGGCTCGGTCGTGTACCCGTTCCTGTTCTGCTATACGGATGACCACGCACCGCTGTTGCTCTCGCTCGAAATCCTGACCGACACCATCGTCCCAGCTTTCGGTGTGGCGCTGTTCTTCTACGGCATCGTCTGGTCTTCGATAAGACCCAAGGACCGCCGCCTCGCAATGCTCGTGATCCCCGTTCTGTTCGCGCTGTTCTCGCTCGACCTTAACGGCTTTGCAGGCATGCTCCTCACAGGCTGGTGGCTCTGCGTTCTCCGCAAATACATCGAGAACATCTGGGGCCCGATCCTCTGCCTCATCGGATGCAGGCTCACGGGAATTATCCTGAGCAACGTCCTTGTACCCGCCGACATCACGACGCTCCTCACATACCAGGACATCTCGGTATCCTACTTCTACGCCGCAGCTCCTGCAGTGGTCGTGGGCATCATTCTGCTGATGTTCTTCTCCAAATCTCTCGGCGAGTTCAACTTCAACTACAACAACAGTATCTACGGCGACAACCTCGACGCGGACTTCCGCGAAGAGCAGGACCGCGTTCTCCCCCCCGCCATTAACGGCTTCAACGTCGCACTCCTTGTCGGCGTGATCATCCTGATCGTCATGTGGGGCCTGCTGATAGGCGGCGTCAGGGCGTAAGACGGAAGATTCTGCACGGATTTGCCCCTTTGTGCAACCGCTTCACCGCAAAAAATGTCGGATTATCGGGATTAATAGCAAAGATTTTCTGTTAAACATGCGGAACTTGCTCTGAAAAATAGTTTTACCCCCTTAAAGAATGATAAAATGTGTGCAATTTAATCAGAGGGGGAAGTTAAGCTATGGCAGCAATTACTTCAAAACAGTTAGAAGCGATGATGCAGTCGCACGTTAGAGCCGAGACCGGTATGAGTCTCGAAGACGCATCGCCCAGAGATTACTGGACAGCGCTTGCGAAGAGCATCGTTGAGATCATCTCGAACAACTGGATCGAGACAAGGAAGACTTACAACCAGGGCCGCCAGGCACACTATTTCTCGGCAGAGTTCCTCGAGGGAAGATCCATGCTGAACAACCTGGTCAACCTCGGTATATATGACCAGGCAAAGGACGCGCTCGCTTCCTTCGGTCTTAACCTTACTGACATCCTCGAAGAGGAGACAGATCCAGCGCTCGGCAACGGCGGTCTCGGAAGACTTGCTGCATGCTTCCTCGATTCATGCGCTACTCTGAACCTGCCTGTAACGGGTTACGGCATCCTCTACAGATACGGTCTGTTCAGACAGTCGATCGAGAACGGTTTCCAGCACGAGTATCCTGACTCATGGATGGAGCACGGCTATCCGTTCATCGTTTCCAGATACGACAGGAAGGTCAAGGTCCACTATCAGGACATCGATGTATGGGCGATCCCTTGCGACCTGCCTATCACGGGTTACGGCACGAAGAACGTTAACCTCCTGAGACTCTGGAAGGCAGAGCCTGCACAGGACTTCGACTTCAACCTCTTCAACTCACAGAGATTCGACGACGCCGTTATCGAGAGGAACCGCGTACAGGATATCTGGAGAGTCCTCTATCCGAACGACACTTCTTACGACGGTAAGGTCCTGCGTGTAAGACAGCAGTACTTCTTCGTCTCTGCTTCACTGCAGGATATCATCTACAGATACAAGAAGTATCACGGCGACGATCTGCATGATTTCGCGAAATACAACACCATCCAGCTCAACGACACACACCCGGTAATTGGTATCCCCGAGCTCATGAGGCTCCTGGTAGACGAGAACGGCATCGAGTGGACAGAGGCATGGGAGATCACAAAGCAGACTTTCGCCTACACCAACCACACCATCATGGCAGAGGCACTCGAGAAGTGGGATATCTCCATCTTCCGTTTCCTCTTCCCGAGGATCTACGAGATCGTCGAGGGCATCAACAACCAGTTCCGTGCACAGATGTACGAAGCAGGTCTGTATTCCGAAGTCATCGACAGACTGTCCCCTCTGGGCGACGGCAAGATCCACATGGCTTGGCTCGCAGTCTACGGTTCACACTCCGTCAACGGCGTTGCTGCGCTTCATACTGACATCCTCAAGAGAGAGACACTCAAGGAGTGGTACGACATCTATCCTGAGAAGTTCTCCAACAAGACGAACGGCGTAACACCGAGAAGATGGCTGAGAACATGCGACCCTGAGCTTGCTGACCTCATCACTGAGCTCGTAGGCAACGACAAGTGGGTCACAGACTTAGACAAGCTCAAGAAGCTCGAGAAGTACAAGGATGACGATAAGGTCATGAAGCGCTTCATCGAGATCAAGAAGCACAACAAGCAGAAGTTCGCCGACTACATCGAGAAGACGCAGGGCATCAAGCTCGATCCCGATTCATGCTTCGACATCCAGATCAAGCGTCTGCACGAATACAAGAGACAGCTCCTCAATGCGCTGTATGCTCTTAACCTCTACGACAGGCTCAAGGAAAACAAGAAGCTCGACATGCCGCCGGTAACCGTGCTCTTCGCAGCTAAGGCAGCTCCGGGATATTTCCGTGCAAAGGGTATCATCAAGTTCATCAACGAGATCGCTAACCTCGTCAACAACGACCCTGATATGGAAGGCAGACTGAAGGTTGTTTTCGTTGAGAACTACAACGTATCCGTCGGTGAGAAGATGTTCCCCGCAGCAGACGTTTCCGAGCAGATCTCCACGGCAGGTCTCGAGGCTTCCGGTACCGGCAACATGAAGTTCATGATGAACGGTGCGGTAACGCTCGGTACTCTGGACGGCGCTAACGTCGAGATCGCAGACTGCGTAGGCGACGACAACATCTACATCTTCGGCTGCCGCGCAGAGGACATGGCTGCAACCAAGGCTTACTACAATCCTAAGTGGCAGTATGAGAACATCCCCGGCCTCAGGAAGTGCCTCGACAGGCTTGTTGACGGCAGCTTCAACGACGAGGGTTCCGGTATGTTCAACGACCTGTTCAACGGCCTCATCTACGGCTCCAACTGGCAGCCCGGCGATCCTTACTATGTACTCGGCGATTTCGACGATTACCGCAAGACACGTGACAGGCTGTACCAGGACTACAAGGATGAGCTCAAGTGGGCAAGGATGTGCTGGATCAACATCTGCAATTCCGGCAAGTTCTCTTCTGACCGTACCATCAAGGAGTACGCGGACGAGATCTGGAAGATCAAGCCTGCCAAGATCTGATATCGGCAAGACAACGCATAACGGCTGCCCCGGAGAGTTCTTCGGGGCAGTTTTATTTTATGACACATTGCTTTTGAGAGTGTAAAGATAGTGTAAAAGGCTTTCCGTTCTTGTAGAAATCGGATGTTGTCAAATTATAATGAGGGCATAGGAGACGGGAGCAAGGAGGATAATATGGCTTTCGAAGAGATGCTGAAGCATTACAAGACCAAGACGTGCGTGCTCTCGGTCGAGAAGACCGATGACGGCCGCGCAGGTGCCATCCGCGTGGTCGACGGCAATCAGGCGCATTACGACGATATCCTCCATATCACGGGCCACCCGTTCCAGCCCGGATGCCCCTATGAGTTCTGCTTCCCGAAGAATAAGAATTTCGAGGACTTCTGCTACCGTGCCGCGATCGAAGGCGAGCCGATGCATTCCTACGTAAGTCTGTATGAGATGGGTCTGTGGCTCAACATGTTCCTCGTCCCGCTCGTGTCGGAAGAAGAAGGCATCGGTTACTGCATCTATTCCTACGATGTCACGCCCCAGGCAAATTCCGAGAAGATGTCCGATGTATCCGCAGATTCTGCGGCGCGTGTTCTCAGCACATGCATCAAGCTCCACGGCGCGTCCGACTTCAAGAAGACCATGGACGACGTTATCGCGGACATAAGAGAGATCTGCGGTGCGGACGAGTGCTGCGTCCTGTACATGGATGACGAAGCGAAGAAGTGCATCTGCCTCGGCGAGGCAAGGAAGCCCGGTGCTCCGTACTCCATAGACGACTTCCTGAACGACGGCTTCTATTACGCGACCAAGAAGTGGGAAGGCATGCTTCAGGGCAGCACATGCATCATCCTCAAAGAGGAGAGCGACATGGAAGAGATCAGGAAGAGGGATCCCGCCATGTACGAAGGCCTGCAGCAGGGCGAGATCGAGAGCCTCGTACTCTTCCCGCTGAAGCACGGCGAGGATATCCTGGGCTATATCTGGGCACTGAACTTCGACACGGAGAACTACGTTCAGATCAAGGAGACTCTCGAGCTCACGACATTCTTCGTGGCATCGGAAGTGGCAAACCACGTGCTGGTCGAGCAGCTCCGCACATTAAGCTCCATCGACCTTCTTACGGGCGCGATGAACCGCAACATAATGAACAACCGCATCGACAGGGTCATAGCAGGCAAGGACGTCCTTGAGGAACCGTATGCTATCGTCTTCACGGACATGAACGGACTTAAGCGTCTCAACGATACCGAAGGCCACAACGCAGGCGACGACAGCCTCAGGCAGGCCGCGAAGATCCTGAACGAAGCGTTCTACGACGGTGAGGTATACCGCGTCGGCGGCGACGAGTTCATGGTGATCGCCTGCAAGATGGAACCGGAAGAGGTCGAAGCACGTGTCGCATCCCTTATCGCGAAAGCAAACGCCACAGAGAACGTCCGCTTCGCCGTGGGCATCTCGCACAGCAAGGACGAACCCGACATCCTCAAGGGGATGCGTACTGCCGATAAGCGTATGTACGAAGACAAGAAGCGCTACTATGCAGAGCATCCGGACAGGATCTACCGCCAGTAAAACTATGCAAAGCGCTGTACTTAGGTTATAATCAAAAATATCTAAGAGATAGGGAGGAATATAGGATATGCCGATTTTTCAGGACCAGAAGCAGAAGAACATCGCTAACTTCCAGAAGGCGATAGACGAGAAGAGATACACGATCAGCAAGAACTATGATGAGATCGGTCGTCTCTACTACGGTCAGTTCGTAGATATCAACGTCGACAACACGAAGACTATCAACTCCAAGTGCGACGCCATCACGAAGCTCAAGGATGAGATCGAAGAGCTCGACGTTAAGATCCTCCGCGAGAAGGGACTCAAGAAGTGCCCCGTCTGCCGTACAGAGAACAATCTGTCATATGCGTTCTGCTTTAAGTGCGGTGCAAGATTCGATGATAACGATTCCGTTGCCGCCCCCGAAGCTGCTGCACCCGCTCCTGCTCCCGCTCCTGCAAAGCCCGCAGAGCCTGAGGAAGAGAAGGCTGAAGAACCCGAGGCAGAGGCACCTGCTGAGGAGAAGTCTGAAGAGTGATCTCTTTTGGTTGAATGACTTTATTAGGCTGTCCGGTAAGGGCAGCCTTTATTATCGGTGCAATTGCCACTTTTATCACATTTTTTGAGTCTATTTTTGTATGGCAAGCACGCCCTCTTTTTGCTAATATTTATAAATTAAATTAAAAGGGGGACCAGCCATGGCACAGATCTTTGAGCAGGAATCACGCACATTCTCGGAATACCTTCTTATTCCGAACCTTACCACCGAGAGGAACACTCCGGACCAGATAGATCTCTCGGCTCCGATATGCAAGTACAGGAAGGGCGAGGAAGAGTCCAAGCTCAAGATCAACATCCCTATGCTATCAGCACTCAT
>R26__coassemble_1220_pt1 | contig 13263 bp, 8 predicted proteins | sample R26__metabat2_low_PE_020 | metagenome-assembled genome bin R26
GCACATGGGTCACGCTCTCGACAATACACTTCAGGATATCCTTACAAGATACAAGAGAATGTCCGGATATGCAGCACTCTGGGTTCCCGGCACTGACCATGCGTCTATCGCTACTGAGGCCAGGATCGTTGCTGAGATGCGTAAGGAAGGCATCTTCAAGGAAGATCTCGGACGTGAGAAGTTCCTTGAGAGAGCATGGGACTGGAAGGCTCAGTACGGCGGCAGGATCGTTGAACAGCTCAAGAAGATGGGTTCTTCATGTGACTGGTCAAGAGAGCGCTTCACAATGGATGAAGGCTGCTCTGAAGCGGTTAAGGAAGTATTCGTTAAGTACTATAATCAGGGACTCATCTACAGAGGCGAGCGTATCATCAACTGGTGCCCGCATTGCCTTACATCGATCTCCAATGCTGAGGTTGAATATGAGGATCAGGCAGGACACTTCTGGCATCTGAGATATCCTCTCGAAGATGGCAGCGGATATGTTGAACTTGCTACGACAAGACCTGAGACACTCCTCGGAGATACTGCTGTAGCAGTCAATCCCAAGGATGAGAGATATAAGGATATCATCGGCAAGATGCTGATCCTGCCTCTCGTTGGAAGGAAGATCCCCGTTGTTGCTGATGATTATGTCGACATCGAATTCGGTACAGGTGTCGTTAAGATCACTCCTGCACATGACCCGAACGACTTTGAAGTCGGACTGCGTCACGGTCTCGAAGTAATTACTGTTCTTACTGAGGATGCCAAGATCACCGAAGACTATCCCAAGTATGCCGGTATGGACAGATATGAGGCAAGGGAAGCGATCGTCAAGGATCTTGAAGAGGGCGGATTCCTTATCAAGACTGAGGATTATAACCACAACGTCGGTACCTGCTACCGCTGCGGAACGACCATCGAGCCCCGTGTATCACTCCAGTGGTTCGTTAAGATGGAAGAGCTTGCAAAGCCGGCCATCGAGGCAGTTAAGGACGGCAGGATCAGATTTGTTCCTGAGAGATTCAACAAGAATTACTTCAACTGGATGGAAGACATCCGTGACTGGTGTATCTCCAGACAGCTCTGGTGGGGTCACAGGATCCCTGCTTTCTATTGTGATGACTGCGGTGAGATCGTGGTTACAAAGGATGAGACAGCAGTCTGCCCCAAGTGCGGCAAACCCATGCGTCAGGATCCCGATACGCTCGATACATGGTTCTCTTCGGCTCTCTGGCCGTTCTCCACACTCGGATGGCCTGAGGATACTGAGGACCTGAAGCGTTTCTATCCAACTGATACCCTCGTAACAGGTTATGACATCATCACATTCTGGGTGTCCAGAATGATCGTTGCCGGAATGGCACATATGGATGAAGAACCTTTCAGGGATATTCTCATTCACGGTCTTGTAAGAGACTCACAGGGCAGGAAGATGAGTAAGTCACTCGGTAACGGTATCGATCCGCTTGAGATCATTGACCAGAGCGGTGCTGACTCTCTCAGATTTGCTCTCGTAACCGGTAATGCTCCGGGTAATGACCAGAGATTCCAGGAAGATAAGATCACGATGGGCAGGAACCTGTCCAACAAGATCTGGAACGCCATGAGATTCGTTATCATGAATCTTGAAGACGATATCGATTTCTCAGCTGTTGATTCTGATAAGTTCACACTTGAAGATAAGTGGATCCTCACAAAGCTTCATGAGGTAACGGCAGAAGCAACACAGAATATCGACAACTACGACTTTGGTGTAGCTCTCTCCAAGATCGTCGACTTCATCTGGGATAACTTCTGTGACTGGTATATTGAGATCTCCAAGAGCAGACTCTTTGATAAAGAGTGCGATACAAGACTTGAAGCACAGTATCTGCTCAACTATGTTCTCGGCGTATCCATGCAGCTTCTGCATCCGTTCATGCCGTTTATTACCGAAGAGGTATATCAGAACCTTGAGATAGGCGGTAAGGCTGAGTCCATCATGATTTCCGACTGGCCTTCTGCAGAAGATATTCCTTCATATGCAGAAGAAGCTGAGATGATGGAGACTCTTATGGATGCCATAAGAGGTATCAGAGCCGTACGTAAGGAGATGGATGTTGCTCCTTCAAGAAAGGCTCATATCATCGTCGTCACGCCTGAGGACAGGACAGCTGAGATGTTCATCAACGGTGAGGGATTCCTTGCGCGTCTCGCTTCTGTTGAAGGTGTTGAGACACAAAAGGACAAGGAAGGCATTCCGGCTACGGCAGTTGCCGCTATGTTCAAGGGCGGTGAGATCTATCTGCCGCTTGAAGACCTTATCGATATTGACAAGGAACTCGAGCGTCTCGACAAGGAGAAAGAGCGTCTGTCCGGTGAGATCGACAGGGTCAAGGCAAAGCTTGCAAATCAGGACTTTGTCTCCAGAGCACCCGAGAAAGTAGTAAATGCTGAAAAAGATAAGCAGAAGAACTACGAAGAAATGTATAATAACATCGTATCAAGAATAGCTATGCTTAAGAAATAACGGAGGAATGATTATGGAACTTGAATTTGGCGATGCAGAGAAGATCGCAAAGCTGCCTCAGGAAGGCGTACACTGCTATCCCGGAAGCGCTAAGAAGATCAACAGGAACAGGATCTTATCCGCTGTCTTCTGTGTAGCACTTGCTGCAGGAACAGCTGCTTGTTTCCTTCTTGCCAACGGTAATTACACACTTATGCTCCTCGGCGGCGTCTGCGCTATCGGCGTGATCGTTTCGATCCTCGTTTTCTGCCAGACTTTCCTCGTAGCTAAGTATCGTGTCGCAGTTGACTACAACGAGAAGGCTGTTGTTCTTCGTTACCGTTACAGCACTATCAGCATTCCTTTTGAGAATTTCGACGGAAGAGAAGGTAAGCCGGATGAGGCGCAGGCTCTTATCGACAAGAACTTCAATAAGGGCGGCAATGAGTACCTGATCTTAGATGATGTATTCCAGGATGCCTGCTATCAGACCTCAATGACTGATCTCGAATCTGCTGAAGACTTCAAGAAGCTCAGAGATGACTGCTTTGCCATTGCTGATGCTTATGGTGCAAGGAACAGCAAGGATAAGGTCAAGTTCTATTATGAGAAGGACGAAGACGACCGTGAGGACGTTGACGAGGACGAGATCGAGAAGCTCATCGAAGAGGCTAAGAATGAAGGCAAGGCAGAATCTGCAAAGCCTGCTGAACCTGCAGAAGAGAAGGCTGAAGAAGCTCCTGCAGAGGATGCCGATAAGACTGAAGAGTAATTCAGTAATAGATTTTATAATAATAAAGCGCTGTATCCTTCAGGATGCGGCGCTTTTTAATTCGTTTATCTCTTTGGCTGTGAGATATCGCCATTGACCGATACCGAGCGTGCCCAGATTTATGTTCATGAACCGGATCCTTCTGAGCTTTACGACCTTATAGCCTTCGTATTCACACATTCTCCTTATCTGACGGTTAAGTCCCTGATGGAGGATTATCTTGAATACTCTGGCAGAGACCTTTGTGATCTTACAGGGAAGAGTAATCTGCCCAAGTACGGGAACTCCGGACTGCATCTCCTTGACGAACTTATCGTCATAAGGCCTGTCCACGGTGACCTGATACTCTTTCTCGTGATTATTCTCAGCACGCAGAAGAGTATTGACTATCGATCCGTCATTGGTGAGAAGTATCAGTCCTGATGAATTCTTATCAAGTCTTCCGATGGGGAATATCCTTTCCGGATAACCGATATAATCGATTATATTGGAAGGATCTCTGCTGTCGGTGGTACAAGTAACGCCGAGAGGCTTGTTGAAGGCAATATAAATGTCGTTGGTTTCAGGGATTATGTTCTTACCGTCAACGAGGACAACGTCCGCATCACATACCTGCATGCCCGATTCGGCAACGATACCGTTAACCGTAACGCGGCCTTCCTCGATGAGTCTGTCGGCTTCGCGCCTGGAACACAGACCTGATGAAGCTATGTATTTGTTGATCCTGGATGTATCAGTCCCAGACATCTGCGGCCTCTGCCTTGGTCAGAGTAAAGGTGAAGGTCGAACCTTCCTCATATTTACTGGTAACCTTGATCGTCTCGCCCATGTAGGTGAGAAGCTCTTTGGCGATGGACAGACCAAGCCCTGAACCCTTCTTGCCCCTGGCTCTGTCTGCCTTGAAGAATCTGTCGAAGATGTGGTCTATATCGTATTCGTGGATGCCCTGACCGGTATCCGCAACAGAGATGTATACCTTTTTCTCAGATTCGATGTAATCGGAGCTTATGGTGATGGATTTGCCCGAAGGCGTGTATTTCTTGGCATTATCGAGGAGTATGACAAGGATCTGTTCGACTCGGTCAGGATTACCCGTGACAGTAGGAAGCTTGCCCGAATTGAACTGAACGGAGAAATCGATCCCCGCTTCCTTCATGATGGGTTTGAACCTTACTTCAACGCTGCTGAGGAGCTTGTTGAGATCGAACGGGTATGTCTTAAAGGCGAGAGTCCTAGACTGGAGCTTGGACAGCTCAAGCATGTCGTCGATAAGTCTGGACAGTCTCATCGTCTCGTCGAGGATGATGCCGTAATATCTCTGTCGGTCTTCGTTTGTCTTTACCATGCCGTCCTGAAGAGGCTCAATAAGGCCTCTTAATGTCTGCAGCGGGGTACGGAGCTCATGTGAGATGTTGGCAACATAATCCTGACGGAAACGCTCGTTCTTCTGTTCTTTGAAGATATCTCTGAAGAATCCCGTTGCGCCGATGATCTTGGTCTTGTCATCAGAACTGTACTTGGGGATTATAGTCGTCTGATATGCATAATCACGGGCTTCAAGGGTTCTGGCCTTCTTCTCGCCGGTAGCGATGCAGTCTTCAAAGTCCTGCCAGACCTCATCGAAAGGGATGAGCTGCAGACGCTCTGTAAACATGTTGTTCTTATCTGCTCTCTCGAAAAGGCTGGCAATGGCCTTGTTCGTCGTAACCGGAACAGCCTTCTCATCAACTACGACGATACCGTCTGAAATGGCATCGAAGATCTCCTGAAGCTGATTCTTCTCGGCAGTGAGGTCGCTGATCGACTTGGACAGCTTATCTGCAAGGAAATTGAATGATGTACCGAGTTCGCCGACTTCACCCTTGTGCGATTCATCGGCTCTGATACTGAAGTTGCCTTTACCGTATTCCATGGCTACTTCATTGATCTTCTGTATAGGAAGTACCATTCGCCTTACGAGGATGAATGCAGGAATCATCATCACAAATGCAGCGATCAGGGTAGACAGGAGCAATATGTTGAGATATTCGACAACAAGACCGTTATACGAGTCGAGGTCGCTCAAAGATACAAGATAACAAAGATCGCCGTCATATATTACAGGCTGCTTGATGATGAGAAGCTGATCGGACATCTTATACTCATTGACTATGAAGTATGATAATCCGTTATCCACATAGTTGAATTTGCCTGTCTGAATATAGGAGAATGCCTCTAAAGTCTCAGAATTACTAAGGTTACGGTTCTCTTCAGGGGTATAGTCATAGATCGTGGCCATGTCTTCAGACATGAGATAGTAGTCATGCTCTGAAGCATATGTCGTCTTGAAGAAGAACATCCTGTATTCTTCGTTATCAAAGAAACCGGAAGTCTGCGAGAAAAGATTGAGGTAGACCTCATCCTGACTGATGGCGTTCTTGACTTCCATGTTGATCGTGGCACGTCTGCCGGCAACGATAAACGCTATGGTAGCAAGTAAAGCGGACGCCAGGAGCGCCCACAATACAAGAGACATCGTTCGTTTAAGCAGAGTGCTTTGGAACATCAGTTGACCTCGAATTTATATCCGACACCGTAAATGGTCTGGATGCTCCAAGGTGCGCTGTCATCTGCAACTTTCTGTCTGATCCTCTTAATGTGAGTATCAACAGTACGATAATCACCGCTGTATTCGTTGCCCCAGACAGACTCCAGGATCTGCTCTCTCTCAAATACCTGTCCCGGGTGAGATGCGAGCAGATACAGGATCTCGACCTCCTTGGGGGTACAGGGGATGGATTCATTGTTGACCTTAACGGAATAGTTATTGAGATTGATCTCGAGACCGCTGTATTTAAGGACTGAAGATGCGGATGTGGGAGTATCCGAGAATCTCCTCAATACGGCCTTGATCCTTGCGATAACTTCTCTGGGAGAGAAGGGTTTTACGATATAGTCATCTGCGCCAAGCTCAAGACCTAAGATCTTGTCGATCTCCTCGCCCTTTGCTGTAAGAAGGATTATAGGCGTGGACAGAGTCTTGCGAAGCTCACGGCAGACATCAAGACCGCTCATCTCAGGCATCATTACATCCAAAAGTATAAGATCAGGATTGGTCTGTGCGACCATCTCGAGTGCTTCTTTTCCGTCATATGCGTCGGCATGCGCAAAATTGTCGTTGTCGAGATAAAGTGCAAGTGATTCGTGTACGACCGGATCGTCGTCACAGATAAGGATATTGGGTGAAGCCATTTCACACCTCCGCATATTTTTTACGATATATATAATATAAACCTAAATTTTGGCAATTTGTGATAAAATTCTTAAATCATATACGGAGGCAGTCCAAATGCTTGAATATAAACGTACTATGGCCCTGCTCCTGAGTATTGCCGTTATCACAGGTTCTTCGGCTTGCACCGCCGAGCCTGTACAGGAGACAGAACCCGGGATAACATATGTAACCGAGATCGAGGCTTCAGAGTCAGTCTTTGCACTTTCCGATTATGTTAAGGATACTTATTGGCTTGGTTCTGAGACAGGGGAGTTTGAGAATACATCCTATCTCTCTATGGTAGTAAATATCGATGATTCCGTCTTCGATTCAGGTGAGACACCCTCATATTATTATTCGGTCTCCAAAGACGGTGAACAGGTATTCATGAGTGATCTTGTAGTAATGGGAGAAGCTGTCATCAACTGTACTTTCGGTACTGAGACGGGAGAACTGCTTCCGACCGGCACTTATTCTGTTACATGTTTTGATGAAGACGGAGCCATCATAGCAGGTCTCTCAGCCAATGTAGTAGAAACACCGATCGTTGCTCCTCAGATGAATGAAGACTGGACTCCTTACGATGATGACGAATATCTTAATTCGAATACATATTCCATTGATGAAGAATATGCTGAGCTCGTAAACACTGAGCTTACAAATTGGTGGGATTACAGCGACACGTCAGTGGGCCTCAGCGCATATGCTTCTGACAGTGAAGTTCTCGGATTCTCGCTCGTAATGAACGAATGGACTGAGGACGATCTGTATTATGCTTTCTACTTTACTGATGACGGTAATTTCAGCGAGGAGGACGAGAATCTCGATCCTATTTTTGTTAACCGCGTCGGATTATCTCAGTATAATGATTTTGCAAGCTATGATATTGATGTAAAGCCGGGAAAGGTATTACCCGGATATTACTATTTCGTAGTTTCTGATGACAGTGAGTTCAGCAACATCATTATGGAGGGCAGCTGCCTTGTTGTTGAAGAGACAATGGCAGAACTTGCTGAGGATGACTGATCCGGCATAAAGAAAGCATTTTATCTGAGAATAGATTATAATAGCGACTGTTATGAGTTCAAAAGTAAACACGATTGAGAAGTATTCAAAGAAGGCGGCGGCCATTGCCGTATGTTTTGGCATGGTTATTGCTCAGACCGGATGCCTCTCGGCTTTGGTCGAGATAATAGAGGAAGGTGATGCGGAAGAACTCGTCACTGATTATATTGATGCCTACCTCAAGGACCCCGGAAAGTGTAAGTATTCCAAGTTCTGTGCTGAAGATCCTGAGTTTGAGCTTACTGATGAGCAGTCAGATATATTCTTTGAATTAACTTCTGATGTGAAGAGCAAGATCAAGAAGACAACAGTTAACAGCTCAGGTAGCAAGGCTGATGTCTATGTCCAGCTCTCCGGCGTGATAGATATCAACGAGCTGGAGATAAGTTCAGGTACTGTGGATGACATCCTGGAAGCTGCTGACGAGATCAATGAGGATACTTATGAAGTCAGGTTCAGTCTTAAGAAGAACAAGAAGGATGACTGGGTCATAGCTGATATGGATGACTTTGAAGACCTTCTTATGCAGCCCTATGCAAATCTTAATATCAATGACGGCACTGAGCCTGATCCTACAGATCCGCTGACTGTAACGCCCAACATCGGAAGTGATGTGGCAAGTGATGCAAATCTGGTGCTGAACGCCTATGTATATTCCGTCTGGTATGACGTGGAGATGGATTTCCCTCTGACTACGGAGAATATCCCCAACGAGAAGGCTTATGCCATTACCAATGTTTTCTATTTCAGCACACCGATCAACGGAACATTCAATGCGGTACTTATCGGCAGTGACGGTAAAGCCGTAATGTCAGGAGACTTCCATGTCAATAATGAAGTGACAGTCTCATGCGATTTCTCAGCAGGCATGGCAGGCTGGGTCAAGTTCAATCCCGGCAATTACTATGTCGAGCTTTATTATGACGGCAATCTTGTCGCCACTTCCGAGGAAGTTACAATCGAATGATGTTTGTTGCGGACAAGTGGTCAGATTATGAGATCATGTACGCCGGAGCCGGTGAGAAATACGAGCGCTGGGGCGATGTTGTCCTGAGACGTCCGGATCCACAGGCTGTATGGCCCGTTTTTGCTGACGGCAGACCGGCTTCTATGGATGATCTGCCAACCCCCGATGCCATCTATCACAGGAGTGATAAGGGCGGAGGTTCATGGACAAGGAACAAGTCCATTCCGCAGTCGTGGAAGATCAATTATGATTGCCTTGGCAAGAAGCTTACTTTCGGCGTAGAACCTACTTCTTTCAAGCACACCGGACTGTTCCCCGAACAGGCTGCTAACTGGGATTTCTGCGCAGGGCTTATCTCCGAAGCGGTATCAAAGGGCAGGGATGACATCAAGATCCTGAGCCTGTTTGCTTATACCGGTGCTTCTACCGTTGCCTGCGCATCTCACGGTGCTTCTGAAGTCGTTCATGTTGACGCGTCCAAGGGAATGATCGCCAAAGCAAAAGAGAATGCTTCTTTGTCCGGACTTTCCGATTCATATATCAGATTCATCGCAGACGACTGCCGCAAGTTCTGCGAGCGCGAGCTCAGACGCGGCAGAAGATATGACGGTATCATCATGGATCCTCCTTCGTACGGCCGCGGCCCTTCCGGTGAACTCTGGAAGCTCGAGGACAATTTCTATGATCTTGCATCCCTGGCATTTGAGCTCATGTCTGATGATCCGCTTTTCTTCATCGCAAGTTCATATGCAACTGCCGTTACAGCTGATGCTTCAGGCCAGATAATCAAGCTGGCATCGGGCGGATCCGGCAAAGTCGTATCAGGGGAACTCGGCCTTCCTATCTCTAGAATGGGAATCTGCCTGCCTTGCGGTTCGGTAGCAAGATGGACGGCGAACTGATTATCTCAAACGGAGTAAAGATCCTCTACGAAGACAATCATCTGATTGTTGCCGTAAAACCTGCGGGTGTTTTGTCTCAGGGCGACGGCAGTAACGCACCCGATATGCTCACGATCCTCAAAGCCTATATCAAAGACAAGTACAACAAGCCGGGTGAAGTCTATCTCGGACTTGTGCACAGGCTCGACAGACCCGTTTCCGGGGTGATGGTTTTCGCGAGGACGTCGAAAGCGGCATCACGTCTGTCCGAACAGATCCGTACACGCAAGGTAGAGAAGTTCTACCGGGCTCTCGTGCAGGGCAGACTGGAAGGGACCGGAAGTCTGGAGAACTATATCCTTAAGGATCCTTCTACGAACAAGGTCACCGTATATGACAAGGAAGTCCCGGGAGCCAAACACGCAGTCCTGGAATACAGGTCGGTACAGGTATCTGATGTCAGGTCTTTGATAGAGATCAGGCTCGGTACGGGAAGGTCGCATCAGATACGTGCGCAGTTTGCCAATGCAGGTCATCCGCTGCTTGGAGACAGGCGTTACGGAAATACTGAACTTTGGGACGGAGATATCTGCCTTCAGTCATTCAGACTGGCTTTCGATCACCCGACAAAAGGGGAGAGAATGTCGTTTGAGATACCTTCTCCCGAATGTGAACCCTGGGTGTCTGTCGCTCCTTGACTTGAACCTTGCGCTTTTATTATAATAAATAGTCGCAAAATTCTAATATCAAGGAAGCACACCATGTACAAGAAAGTTTCAAAAGAACTGAATTTCGTCAGCCGCGAGAAGGATATTCTCGATTTCTGGAAGCAGAATGATGTCTACAAGAAGAGCTTAAAGCCGTTCAAGGACGGCGCTCCCACATTTACACTTTACGACGGTCCGCCGACAGCAAACGGCAAGCCGCATATCGGTCACATTAAGACCAGAGTCGTTAAGGACGTAATCCCGAGATATCATTCCATGAAGGGCGAAGAGATCGTCTTCAAGGCAGGCTGGGATACACACGGCCTTCCTGTTGAGCTCGAGGTCGAGAAGGCTCTCGGCATCAACGGCAAACCCCAGATCGAAGGATATGGTGTCGAGCCTTTCATCAAGAAGTGTAAGGAATCCGTATGGACATATAAGGATCAGTGGGAACACATGAGTGACCGTGTCGGCTTCTGGGCTGACATGGAGCACCCCTATGTTACTTATGACAACAACTATATCGAGTCCGAGTGGTGGGCTCTCAAGCAGATGTGGGACAAGGGCCTTATCTATAAGGGCCACAAGATCGTTCCTTACTGCCCGAGATGCGGTACTGCTCTGTCTAGCCATGAGGTAGCTCAGGGATATAAGACGGTCAAGGAGAGATCTGCGATCGTAAGATTCAAATGCGTTGATGAGGATGCTTACTTCCTCGCTTGGACGACAACACCCTGGACACTTCCTTCGAACGTTGCACTCTGCCTTAATCCTGATGATGAATATGCAAAGGTAAAGGCAGCTGACGGTTATACATATTACATGGCAACAGCTCTTCTCGATTCCGTTCTCGGCAAGCTCGCACAGGACGGCCAGCAGGCATACGAGATCCTCGAGAAGTACAAAGGTACAGATCTTGCAGGCAGATCATACGAGCCTCTCTATGAAGGTGCTGCAAAGGAAGCTGCCAATCAGAAGAAGAAGGGTCACTATACAGTCTGCGATTCTTACGTAACGATGGAAGACGGTACAGGTATCGTACACATTGCTCCCGCATTCGGTGAAGATGACGCCAGAGTCGGAAGAGACAACGATCTCCCGATGGTACAGTTCGTTGATACAAGGGGTAACCTGACTGAAGATACTCCTTTTGCAGGCCTCTTCGTTAAGGATGCCGATCCTGAAGTTCTTAAGGACCTCGATGCAAGACAGCTTCTCTTTGCTGCTCCCAAGTTCGAGCATGATTATCCTTTCTGCTGGAGATGCGATACACCGCTAATCTACTTTGCAAGAAGCACATGGTTCATCGCCATGAGCAAGAAGAGGGATGAACTCCTTAAGTCCAATTCAATGGTCAATTGGCTCCCTGAATCCATCAGGGACGGCCGTATGGGTGACTTCCTCAGAAATGTAATCGACTGGGGTATCTCCCGTGAGCGTTACTGGGGTACTCCGCTTCCGGTATGGGAGTGCGAGTGCGGTGAGCGCCACTGCATCGGTTCCATCGAAGAGCTCAAGTCAATGAGTGACGATTGTCCGGACGACATCGAGCTTCACAAGCCTTATGTTGATAACGTTCACATCAAGTGCCCGAAGTGCGGCAAGCCGATGACGAGAGTTACTGAGGTTATCGACTGCTGGTTCGATTCCGGATCCATGCCTTTTGCCCAGTATCACTATCCTTTTGAGAATAAGGAGTTCTTCGAGACACACTATCCCTGCAATTTCATCTCTGAGGGTATCGACCAGACCAGAGGCTGGTTCTATTCGCTTATCGCTATTAGCACAGTCCTGTTCGGAAGAGCACCGTTTGAGAATTGTATCGTAATGGGTATCGTTCAGGATAAGGACGGTATCAAGATGAGTAAGCACCTCGGCAACGTTGTCGATCCCTGGGATGTTCTTGACGCTCAGGGCGCAGATGCTGCAAGATGGTACTTCTATACAGCAAACCAGCCCTGGCTTCCTTCCAGATTCTCAATGGAGGCTGTCAACGACGGAATCAAGAAGTTCATCGGTACATATTGGAACACATATGCATTCTATGTAATGTACGCTGATATTGATAACTTCGATCCCACAAAGCATGAGTTATCCAGAGAAGGCCTTTGTGCTATGGACAGATGGATCCTCTCTAAGCTCAATTCACTTATCAAGGATGTCCGCGCGAGAATGGATGCTTATGATATCTCCATGTCTGCAAGACAGATCCAGGACTTCACCGAAGAGCTGTCCAACTGGTACGTAAGACGCTGCCGTGACAGATATTGGGGTGCTGAAGAGACTCAGGATAAGATCGATGCTTATATGACTCTCTATACGGTTCTCGAGCAGCTTACAAAACTCAGTGCTCCGTTCGTTCCGTTCATTACAGAGGAGGTATATCAGAATATCGTAAGATCCGTGGACAGCGATGCTCCCGTATCTGTTCATCTCTGCCTGTATCCTGAGTGTGATGAGTCCCGCATCGATAAGGAACTCGAAGCATCCATGGATCTCGTTCAGAAGATCGTATTCCTCGGAAGATCCTGCCGTGAGCAGGCCAACATCAAGAACCGTCAGCCGCTGTCTGATATCTTTGTAGTATCTGACGAGACACTTGATGAGGAGTATAACGGTATCATCCTCGACGAGCTCAACATTAGGAATATCAAGGTTCTTGCTGACAGCTCAAGCCTTGTTGATTACAGCTTCAAGCCTCAGCTCAGGACCTGCGGAAGAAAGTTCGGTAAGAACCTTAACGCTGCCAAGGAAGTAATTGCAGCACTCCCGGGTAAGGAGACATATGAGGCGATCAAGGCAGGTTCGGTCAAGATCACTGTTGAAGGTGAAGAGTACGAGATGACGGAAGAAGACTTCCTCATCGAGACCAAGCAGCCTGAAGGCTTCTCAACCCAGACAGACAAGGGTCTTACCGTATCTATCTCAACAGTTCTTACGGAAGAGCTCATCGAAGCCGGCTTCGTAAGAGAGCTCATCTCCAAGATCCAGACACAGCGTAAGGAGACCGGTCTTGAAGTAACAGACAGGATCATCCTGGGCTATGACGGCAACGACAAGCTTGCTGCCATCATTGCTAAGAACAGCGAATTCCTTGCTTCCGAAGTACTTGCTTCTGAAGTAAAGGCAGGACTTGGTGCTAACA
>R26__coassemble_1322_pt1 | contig 12588 bp, 9 predicted proteins | sample R26__metabat2_low_PE_020 | metagenome-assembled genome bin R26
CAGGAGTGCATCGACGAGTGCGGCATCCAGGTCGTAGAGACAAAGACTGAGTCAATCCAGAAGTACAACAACCTCATCAACGTTAAGTTCGACACAGAGGACGGCCGTGAGCTCAAGATCAACGGTACCGTATTCGGACCTGACACGGAAGTCATCGTATCCTTCTTCGGTTACGAGATGAACTGCCCGCTGTCTTCCACAGTACTCGCCATCAAGAACAACGATGTTCCGGGCGTTATCGGAAGGATCGCTACGATCCTCGGCAAGCACGATATCAACATCGCTTCCATGCACTGGGGAAGGAAGAACCAGGACGGTTCCGACAATCCGCATGCTCAGGCTTTCGTTGCTGTTGAGCAGCCGATCTCCGAGGAGATAATCAACGAGCTGGCGAGTGCCGAAGGCGTACTCCGCGTCTCGCTTCTCGAGCTTCAGTGATCCTGAACGGGCCCCGTTAAGGGCATGAGTAATATGAAGTATCATTTCAGATGCAAGACCGGATGGCAAGGCTCGCCGTGCGGTCTTGTTTTCTTCAGAGACAGATATCACCTGTTCTATTCCACGAACCCCGACGCAGACCGCTACGGCAATATCTGCACGGGGCACGCCGTATCGGGCGACCTGATCGACTGGGAAGAGCAGGGCATCGTGGCAGGTCCCGGCGTTCATGCAGGATCTGCTCTTGTATCAGGCGGCATGTTAAGACTCTTCTATACCAGGGAAGATTCCCAGGGAGTATTCGAAGCGGTCTCCGATGACGGAGATGTCTTCGCCCTGTCAGAGCAGCCCGTGGCACTCCCGCCCGGGAGCAAAGAGTATCAGACCTTCAGGGATCCCTTTGTATTCGAATACGGCAGCAAGTACTACATGACCGTTGGCGCCGGTTCTGACGGAGTTGCCACGGTCCTGTTATACGAGTCAGCCGATCTCGCCGGATGGGTCTACAAGTCTGAACTCTTGTCTGATACAAGGTTCGGCTCGGCAATAGAATCACCTTCAGTCTTCAGGCTCGAAGACACCTGGGTATTCATGATCCAGGGCCAGAGGCACGTGCCTTCGAGAGTGCTCATTGCCTGCGGGAAATTCGACGGAGAGAAGTTCATCTATGACGATCCTTCTGATCCTTTCAGACCTATAGAGACCGGGACTGAGTTCTTCAATCCCGTTCCTGCCGAAGACGAGGACGGCAATGTGGTATTAATGGCATGGCTGTTCAGCACGAAGCTCGGCAGGGGAATGCTGACGGTCCCGAGAGAGATGTTCCTGGACTTTAACGGCAAACCTGCACTTATGCCCGTCAGGGACCTCATGCCCGCACTTAAGACCGAGAGCAGGTTCGTTGACTTCGACAAGGGAACATTAAGGATCTCATTTGAAGGGAAGAACTTATTTACCAAGCAATACAGATCAGAGCCTGACATAGGCGTAATAGAAGATACGGAGACCGTCGAGCTCTTCCTGGACGGCGGTGCAGAGAATATCTCGCTTATAATCTGCTGAGGATCTGATATGGAGATACTGGATAAGGGCAGAGACTATCTCATAGTCGTCAAGGAAGCCGGCGAGAACAGCGAGAAGATGAGCGTCGACGGTTATAACGCCCTCTACAGGTTAGACGTTCCCGTAAGAGGCATCCTGGTACTGACTGCCAAGGGAAGCAGCATCGAGATCACCGGCAAAGAATACCTTCTTGTCTGCTCGGGAAGATTCGAAGAAGACAGGATGGAGATGACAGATCTTCTCTTCCACGATTCCAGGACGAACCGCACATTCCCCGTAAAGCGCATGCGTAAAGGAGTTAAGGAAGCAAGGCTCGATGCAGAGATACTGGGATACGATGAAGCAAATGACCTGTCGCTGGCATCCTGCGTGCTCGGCACCGGCAGGACTCACCAGATAAGGACACAGTTCGCATCAAGGAAGCACCCGCTCGCAGGCGACGGCAAATACGGCAGCCGCATCAAGTGCCCGGTTGCTCTGATGTGCGCAGGAATTACTTATAAATCTTCTGCGGATGCTGACGAGAAGACGGTAAGGATAGAGGCGGAAGATGCCTTTCCGTGGAACCTTTTCGAGAATAAGTAAGGCAGGCCTTTAAGATTAGACGGATGCTGCAGCTGAGACCGTGTGCGGCGTAACCTTATAGATGTTGAGATCTCCCGAAGAGAATACCAGTTCGCCGATCTGAGCGAAGGTGTTGTTGTTGTCGGCGTAGTAGGAATACTTCTCAAGATTGCCGATGATGATGTATTCGATCCCGTACTTGTCTACTATCGACTGTACCTGCTGTGCGTTGCCCGACAGGTAGATGATATCGATGTCGTTATGTCTCGGAGTGATGTAGTTGTTGAACACGTCATTCTGAGGGTCTGACTTCAGTGTGTCTGACTCCTTGTCGACGATGCCGTGGAATCTCCAGAGCCATTCGTGAGTGGTCCATCCGAACACCGTTGGAAGTCCGGTGTAGGAGGATACTACGCACTTGTCGGTATAGCTGCTTCCGTATGCCTCGCAGATGACGGGGCTGCCGGAGACGTTGGTATTGAACCATTCGATGGCAGCATAGTAGTCGCCTATGCCTACTGCACCGTCGGTATAGTCGAAGTTGCAGCTGTAGGTCTTGAGATAGATCGTGCCGTCGAGTCCTCTGTAGTTAGACTTGCTGAGGTCGTCGTAGCATCTCTGCTTCAGGGCGATATAGGTATAGTGCGCGGGGATCAGGCAGAGTGCCAGTTCGACGAGTGCCAGGGCAAGAGCGCCGGAGCTGAAGATGCCTTTTTTACTGACTATCCAGAAGAGTCTGACGATCGAATACGCCATCGCAATGGACAGCAGTATGAACGCCGCGAAGGTGAACTTGAACATCGTGTTGGATCTGAGATAGCCGCTGGTATAGATGTCCCTTACATAGAATATCTCGGGCGCTATCAGGAGCATGATGCCGATGACGACGATGCCGCATACGAAGACGTCGATGATGTTGCGCTGTCCGACGAAAGCCTGTACCGGATTGGTATATTCAGACTCTTCGGGACCGATCGGAACGATCTTGGAAGATGCGCCCTTCTTATTGTGCGGTGCTGCAAGTCTGTAGTTCTTCGTCGCTGCGATCACGATGACGAACACAAGACCGATCAGTACATGCGTGCCCCACAGGATATAGAGCTGATACGGATCGGAGGTGTTCTTTACCCTGCCGAGCGAGTTGGAGATCATGTCGAAGTTGAGGTTGAACGGCAGTGCCGTAACGTGCGCCAGAGTAAAGAGAACACTCATCTGGAAGGACGTCCTGTCAAGTGCGCAGGGATCGTAGAGCGTGAACAGATATGCAATGCACGCCAGCGCCGCCTCGAAAATAACCAGCGCCAGAGGTTCGCTGCTGAACATCAGGTACAGGATAAGGATAGCCAGAACATTGAACATGAAGAACGATACGCCGACGAGGTCAGCGAACTTGAGTGATCTCTTGGTGTTTACGATAAGCAGAGCCATCGAGCAGACGATGAAGTAGATAAGGAAATCCCAGTAGCTCGTCATCTGTGCGACGCCCAGCAGGACTGCCGCGAGGATGAGTTCGGTATAGAAGGTCTCCTTGTATTCGACAGCGATCCTTCCGCCCGGAGAAGAGAAATTGAACTTGGTCCTCTTCGCCGTCTTCTCGATCTTCGACGGGAAGTCCGTCTTGCAGATCAGGGCGAGCATCAGTGCTGCAATGAGGAGGGATACCATCATCGATATGACATGTGCGTGAAGGTCTCCTACGAGGTATGAGTAGAACGGGAATTCCTCTATGGTGTGGTCTCCGCCGTTAACCGTTATCTCAGGGTTCCAGCCGATGTATCTGGTGCTGTTAGGATAGTAGAATCCGTCGGTCTCTCCGACTTCGAATCCGAGTCCTTTGAAGAATGACAGCAGGCCGTTGCCGATGCTGTTCTCGTCGTAGAAGAAGGAGTGTGAATTACCCCAGAGGGAAACAGCACATCCCGTGAGGATACCTGCTAGATACTTGCAGAAGACATTCTCGTGAAGACCGTGCTTTACTGCCGCTTCGTTCAGCATGATGCCGATCGAGAAGCTCATTCCGAATGGGATCGCAGTCGCGGTGCACATCGCGATGTTGTATCCTACTTGCGGAGGTATACATGATACCTTGAGCAGAAGCGCATACATGAACTGACCGAAATAGTAATAGTTGATCGGCTTGCCTGACAGCCACATGTCATTCGCGGGAAGAGAAGGATTCCTCAGCATCGACATGATGAAGCCGTAGTCCATGTACTTCTCCTGTCCGTTGATGATGGGGTTGAAGCCCTTGAAGTAGCACATGAGTACGAGAACGATGAGGAACGCACATTCTTCGACCACTACGCGCTCGATGAACATCGGCTCGGAGAGCTTGTCCTTAAGGGACTTGCGCAGTGAGGGAACACCATATGAGATGCCGCCGATGACAGCTGCCGCGACCAGCACGAGCACGAAGTTGAATGCATATATCTTCATATACGTCAGCGTCCATACGAACAGGCTGACGAAGACTATCGACATGGTCTGGGACATCATGAATCCGCTGCTTCCGAACGAACCGAAGAGCTTGGTCGCGATGGGAAGTGTGATGAGTGTTCCAGCGAAAAGGACAGCTGCCCACCTTAAGACATAGAGCGTGTCTGTCATTCCCATCGTAAGTGCGCCGATCGTAAACAGGAGCGCAAAGGGAATAAGAAGGAACAGCGCCTTTGCCGGTGCCTCTATCACAGATGATGACTTAGCAGATGTTTTCTTAAGACTGCTTACTGTCTTGGCCATTTATATCTTTCCTTTATACCATACCTGCCAGATCAGTGATCTCGGTCTGGGTATCTTCCTTCTCGTGTTGTTCCTCGGTCTCCTTTGCCTTGGCGATTATCTGAGAGCAGATATTGCCGGCGAGCTGCACGACGGGGTCCATGTGGTTGACCGGTACGTCTTTGGTCTGGAATCTTGTCAGGCCTGATGTGCAGATATAAAGGTTCTCGCAGGGGTTAGTAAGATCGATGTCGGGGTATCTCTCCGATATGGCATAACGCGTCTTGGTAACGCGCCACGACTTGATGTCGGACTTACGAAGCGACGGGTAGAGCTTCCTGAGCGCGGTGAAATACCTGTTCATGATGGAAGCATCGGATTCTATCCAGAGGTTGTCCGTAGTGGAGCACCTTCCGGTGAGATAGATGACGTTGCCGCCGTAGCCTCGCTCTCCGAATCCTGCCGTGTGATTGATTATGTTGTCGAACGGCATGAAGTCCGGTGCGTGCTGGAAGAACATCTCGGAGAAAGGCTTCTTCGATACCAGCATGACCGACAGACCTGCCGTGTATGTAACGTTCATCATGATGTCCCTGAGGTCGATCGGGATGGGAAGACCGTGCGAGACATTTACGAAGGTCCTGCATGAACCCGTGAATATGAGATATCTGCTGTCGATGACGTATCTTGTCGAGTTGGTAAGGATGCAGGAGGTGCGGTAGCCCTTGCTTCCGTCCTCTGTGCCGAGTTCTGATATCTCCGCGACTGTCGTCGAGAAGAGGACGTGTCCTCCGCAGTCCGTGATGTCCTGGATAAGGCTCGATACGAGGCAGGAGAAACCGCCGTCAAAGTAACCTACCTTGCGGTGTGATGCCCTTCCCGCCCAGGTAGAATCGTACCAGTGGATCTTATCTTCGACGCCCATCTCCCTGGCAAGGGAAAGCAGCGCCTTGTCGGACTTTCTCAGGTGATGGGGAAGGAGCTCAAGATACTCTCTGCCGATCCTGGTGTAAGCCAGGAGTCCGCCGGGAGACGCAAGCTCTTCGACGATCGAGACATGGAAGCCCGCCTTTGCAAGACGCATACCGCAGGTCAGGCCCGACAGGCCGCTGCCCACGATACATACCGTCTTATCGAAATCCGTATTCCCGGTATCCGTCATCTGGTGATCTTCCTGGCCTCCATATAGAAACGCTTCTCAAATGCCTCTCCCATGGAGAAGGTCTTGCGCGGATATACGCCCGTCGTCCTGACTTCATCGAAGAAGGACGATCTCGAGATGGCGGGGAGGAGTATGCCGGTGTTCTCAGTGCCGGCGAGAGCCATTACGGAATCCTCGCCGTGGATATAGTCGACGGATACGCCCTCGTTATCTTCCACGAGGCTGTCGATGAACAGCTGTACCGATCCTACCGCAAGCGAGTGCGGGGGCTCGGCAAGGCTTATATATGTATTCTTATCTGCTGTCGTTACCGTGAAACTCTGCTGACCTTCAACGGGACTGTCCGATACGGTCACGCCGTTCTCCTCAAAGAAGAACTCGGCACCCTCGATGAACTCTTCTGCGCTGATCCCGAAAACGACTCTGTGTATGGGCTCGAACTCGAGACCTGCGTCGTGGATGTTGACGATCTCTGCAAGAGCGTATCTGGCGGGATGAGTCTTGAGGTCGTCTCCCGTGAGGTCCTTCCTGACGTTCTCCCAGTGCGCTTTCGCGGAAGCAAGAGAGTGGTTGCCGTCGCCGACGAGATAGAGAAGTCCGTCGGATGACTTTGCCTTAAGTGCTTCGAGTGCGGAGACGATGCCGTCTGCGATATCACTCGATGACTCGATGAGAGTTCCCTTGATGGAACCTGAATCCATCATGAGGGGAGTATCGTAAAGCGGCGCGATGCCTGCCTTGGAGGCCTTATCAAAAGCCGTACCGATGACCGTGTCTTCAGGGTCATCTATAAGAATCATTATATGCGGAAGTTCGATCGCGGCATTCGCACGGATCTTGATCCTGGGAGGGATCCTGGAAAGAACTGTGCCTTCAGTCGCGCGGCACATTGCCTTGTTGCCGGGAGCGTATTCATACTGCTCGAGATCGATGGCCATTACGAGGCCCTTACGAGATTCGTGAACTGGAGTCTTCCTGTCTACGAGCATGAAGCCCTCGGGAAGTTGTCTGAGCGTTCCGTCAGAGAGATATTTACTGATATTGGAAGCGATGCCTGCGAGTCTTGCCTCTTCGCTGTCAGAACCGAGATAGACCTCGGGCAGAACGAGCTTGAGGGCAGACGGTGCATCACCTGCGAACTCCTCTGCTGCCTTCCAGTATTCGGGTTCCGATGTGTACTGGTCGCAGGCTATTACAGACCACTTGGAAAGGTCCGTGCCGTCCTGGGGGAAAAGCATATCGGGAGCCGCGCAACCTATACCGTCATATATCTTCATATCATTCCCTCCGTCATTTCAAAAAAGCGTTTTATATTCTATCACGGCATCGGGATGTTTTGTCGGTTTTTGTCGGTTTTTGTCGGGTTTTTCGGGATGATTTCCTGATAGCATTTACGGTAAGGAGGCTGCAGCTCTGGAAAATCGTTCCTGAAGGAGGAATTTTTATGAGCACTACCACAAATGAACAGCAGAAGGGACAGTCAAAGCCCGAGATGACCAAGATGGCGTACGATTTCATGGCGAACTGCTACATCTATGCCTGCCAGCTCCGTGCGAAGGGACATCACACCCTCGCCGAGCGCCTTGTCACGCAGGCGCTTGAGCTCGATTATGAGGCAAACTTCATCAAGGGTGCATTCTCCACGCCCGAGTTCATCGACCACCTGAAGAATGCCTTCTATGCCTCGGCGAAGGCACTCGAGTGCATGAGGCTCATCGCGGCAGTCGATATCAAGTGCGACGGCCACGACGAACTGGTCGATGACATCGAGACGATGAAGAGGATGCTGAGGTCTTCCGTCGTCACCATGATGAACCGTGAGAAGTCCGCCGGTTCGTCCAAGGCTTCTGACAGCCCCGTGGTCAAGAGCTACGAGAAGCAGGAGAAGCATGAGTACACGGAGCCTCACCGTGCCGACAGCGATCCGGGCACCGAGGACAAGCCTGCCGGCGATGACGTTCTCGATGAGCTCGAGGATGCAGAAGTGTCCGAGGAAGCAGAACCTTCCGCTGTGAGTGCCTGACAGGGCTGCGCGGGGCTGTCTCTTATGCGGCAGCCCCGTTTTTACGGCAAAAAGCACAGTATCCGTGTCGCATAACTGTACATCTGACGTGCCGGACCGACTTCCGAAGACTGTACGTTTAATGGTACAATCTTACCATGCAAATACAGCCGGTATCCGGCAGGAGGTGACACCATGGCAAACAGTGAATTATCCAAGCTTAAGATCTTGTACATCTACGAGTATTTCCTTAAGGAGATCAATGCTTTTGACGATAACTCCGGAGTGACGATCGCAGAGCTCACGGCGTATCTGGAGAATGAACTGAACTATACCTTCGAGCGTAAGTCCATCTATTCGGATATCAGCAAGATCAACGAATACGTCGGCAAGCGCCACAAGATCAAGGTCGGCGATGCGTGGATCTATCTTGACGGCAAGAGATACAAGAAGAGCCAGCTCGAAGACGAGATAACGCTCGATGAGGCAAGGCTCATAGTCGATGCGATCAATACGACGAGCTTCACCGATACTTCCATCTGCGACAAGATAAGAGAGAACTATCCGGCGTATTTCGGAACGGTATCGAGAAGCCGCGAACTCTACAGCCGTAACGGCAAGATCGCCCAGAAGAGCATCGGCTGGCTTAACACGATAAGAAGTGCGATCGATGAGAAGCATGCCCTGAAGCTGATCTACGGATATAAGCTCGGCAGAGACCTTGTAGAGAAGAGCGAGAAGACCGTATCACCGATCGTCCTCGACTGGGCAAACAACAATTACTACCTGATAGCGATCGATCACTCTGCAGCGGGCGACGGAACCAACGAGAAGCTCAGGGGTGCCATGAGAAGATACCGTTTGGACAAGGTGGCCAACTGCGTCTATGCCGACGACAAGGAGAAGTACAAGGCTTTCTCATCTGCCGGCGCACAGAAGAAGATGGTCGACGATTTCCTCGGCAACTCACTCTCTGCTTATTCCGCGGATACTAAGTTCAGGCTCAGGATAAGACTGTCCGGCGACAGCCTGAAGCTCGTCCTTCAGGCATACAATGCGCTTGTGGACAAGATCGGCCCGGCATTAAGGATCAACGACAGCCGGCTCTCGTCAGGCAAGCTCGGATTGGAGTTCGATGTTGCCAACGTTCCGACGCTCTATACGGCCCTGTTCGAGATAGTTACTTTCGACGGAGTAGATCTCAAGATCGACAATACCGAGATCAACGAGAGATTCCGCGAATATCTCGGCAAGGCTTCCAAACAGTGCCGTTGATTGCAAAAGCCATTCCTAAGATTTATAATCCTTTAGTTTGATTTATATTTAAGGAGTATCACCGAATGAGACAGTTTACTTCCAAAGAACTCAGAAAGACCTGGAAGGAGTTTTACATCCAGAGAGGCCATGTTGATGTAGGTGCCGTATCACTGGTATCCGACGGTTCAACAGGAGTATTGTTCAATGTAGCGGGAATGCAGCCGCTTATGCCTTATCTTCTCGGAGAGAAGCACCCGATGGGAACAAGACTCTGCAATGTCCAGGGCTGTGTCCGCACAAACGATATCGATTCAGTAGGAGACAGGAGCCACGTTACTTTCTTCGAGATGATGGGATCCTGGAGTCTCGGTGATTACTTCAAGAAGGAGAGATGCCAGTGGAGCTACGAGCTGCTCACGGATGTGTTCGGTTTTGATACCGACCACCTCGCAGCTACTGTTTTCGCGGGCGATGAGAACGCTCCCAGGGATGAGGAAGGCGCACAGTACAGGATCGCATCAGGCTTCAAGCCCGAGAACATCTACTACCTCGGCGCAGACGATAACTGGTGGGGACTGGAGTACGGTCCCTGCGGCCCCGACAGCGAGATGTTCTATATCGCGGACGTTCCCGACTGCGGCCCTGACTGCGGTCCCGGATGCTCATGCGGCAAGTACACCGAGATCGGTAACGACGTCTTCATGCAGTATGAGAAGCATCAGGACGGACACCTCACTCCGCTCAAGCAGAAGAACGTAGATACAGGCTGGGGTCTCGAGAGAATACTTGCATTCCTCAACGGTACGAAGGATGTCTATAAGACAGACCTCTTTACCGATGCCATCGCATATATCGAGAATGCTTCCGGCACAAAGTATGACCAGGACGAGAAGCTCACCAAGTCCATGAGGATCCTTGCTGACCACATCCGTACGAGCGTCATGCTGATAGGCGACGCTGCCAAGCTCGTTCCTTCCAACGCAGGTGCAGGCTATGTCTTAAGACGTCTCATCAGACGTGCGGTAAGACACGCAAGGACACTCGGAATGTCGACAGAGCAGATCCTGGGTCTTGCCAAGATCTACATCGACAGCGTATACGATGACAGCTATCCGCTTCTTGCAAAGAACCGAGACTTCATCCTGAACGAACTCGACAAGGAGATCGCAAGATTCGAGAGCACGCTCGAGAACGGCATCAAGGAGTTCAAGAAGATCCTTGACGACAAGAAGCAGTCCGGTGCAGGCGAGATCGACGGCGATTCCGCTTTCTATCTCTACGATACTTTCGGCTTCCCGATCGAGCTTACCGTCGAGATGGCAGCAGAAGAGGGCCTCAAGGTCGACGAGGAAGGCTTCAAGGCAGCAATGGAGAAGCAGAAGGAGACCGCAAGGGCTGCAACAAAGGCAAAGGGCGACCTCGCTCTCGCCGTTAACGAGATCCCCGAGGAAGTCGCGCGAGACACCAACGGCACCGAGTACGACGGCTACGACAGCCTCAAGTGCGACGCGAAAGTCATCTACATCCTCAAGGCAGGAGAAGACGGCAGCCTCCAGGTGGCAGACAGCGCTTCAGAGGGCGACGACATCATCGCAGTATGCGACAAGACAGTCCTCTACGCTACGATGGGCGGTCAGATCCACGACGAAGGTAAGATATTCACATCTGACTTCGAAGCAGATGTTATCTCGGTAGATAAGGATGCTGCAGGTAAGTACCTCCACACGCTCAAGGTCGTAAAGGGTACCATCACAAAGGGCCAGACAGTCAGCATCGAAGTTGATAAGAAGACAAGACTTGCGATCGCAAGGAACCACACTGCAACACACATCCTCCTCGCAGCACTTCAGAAGGTACTCGGAGACTATGTCGAGCAGGCAGGTTCTTATGTCGGTTCAGACCGTCTGAGATTCGACTTCAACCATCCCCAGGCAATGACTGCCGAAGAGATCGCCAAGGTCGAGGAGATGGTCAATGACGTAGTCCTTCAGGCACTCCCCGTAGAGACCAGGGTACTCGCCATCGAAGAAGCAAAGAAGCTCGGCGCTACGGCGATCTTCGGCGAGAAGTACGGCGAAGTGGTAAGAGTAGTCGCAGTAGGCGACTTCAGTGATCCGTTCGACCTCGAGTTCTGCGGCGGTACGCACCTTACGAACAGCGCACAGATCGGCCAGTTCAGGATCGTATCCGAGGCAGGTATCGCAGCCGGCATCAGAAGGATCGAGGCCGTCACAGGCGCAAGATGCTATGAGATGAACAAGGCGGACAGAAGCCTCCTCGACGAAGCAGCTACAGCACTTAAGACACCCAAGGATAAGATCGTTGAGAGGATCGATGCGCTTCATGCTGAGGTCAAGACTCTCGAGAAGGAGATCGCAGACATCAACAAGGCGAAGGCAGGATCTTTTGCTGACGACGCTGTAAAGACCGCTAAGGAATTCGGCGGCGTTAAGGCAGTCATCACTTCCTGCGATGCAGCAGATGCCGCAGCTCTCAGAGATACGGCAGACAAGATCCGCGACAAGCTCGACTGCGGTGTTGTCTTCCTCGCAGCAAAGGGCGAGGACAAGCTCCTGTTCACTGCGATGGCTACAAAGTCTGCCGTAGACAAGGGTGCTCACTGCGGCAACATCATCAAGGAAGCTGCAAAGGTTGCAGGCGGCGGTGGCGGCGGACGTCCCGATATGGCTCAGGCCGGCGGTAAGGACTTAAGCAAGCTGGATGACGCTCTTGCAAAGGCAGAGGAAGTCCTTTCCTCTCAGGTCAACGCATAAAGGAGAACTGATATGTGCTTATTCTGTGACATAGTAGAGGGCAAGATCCCTTCAACGAAAGTATATGAGAACGACTACGTTCTCTGCTTCGACGACATCAATCCCGTTGCTCCCGTACACGTTCTCGTTGTACCCAAGAAGCACTTTGCTAACATGAACGAGCTGGCAGCAGATCCCGAGGGCGCGCTCTATTCCGCTGAGATCACCAAGGCAATAGCCGAGGTCGCAAAGATCAAGGGAACAGAAGGCGCTTACAGGACCATCAACAACTGCGGTGAGGGTGCAGGCCAGACAGTCATGCACGTTCATTTCCATGTCATCGGCGGCGTAGAGCTTACTGAGAGGCTTATCTGATCCAATGACAAGGATGAGGGCGAAGCGCAATATTCCTGCGCGTATGGAGAGATGCAAGGAGCGTTGGTTCGACGAACCGATGCTCAACAAGGGTCACTGGAGACAGGCCTGCGGTTTTGCGGAAGACGTTCCGGTGTGGCTCGAGATAGGCTGCGGCAAGGGCAAGTTCTGCACGGAGATGGCAGCTGCCCACCCCGAGGTTTTATACATCGCCATGGAGCGCGATGCATCCGTTACTCTCGCTGCCGTGGAGAAGG
>R26__coassemble_1348_pt1 | contig 12431 bp, 12 predicted proteins | sample R26__metabat2_low_PE_020 | metagenome-assembled genome bin R26
ACCAGGTTGAGGTCGCTACCCTTGAGGCAGGACAGTATTTCGGCGAGATGGCCGTAATCGAGAACTTCCCCCGTAACTCCACGGTCGTAGCAGACACCGATGTCCAGGTTGACGAGATCGCTGCAGGCGAGATGAACGACTACATGTCGCAGCACCCCGACAAGATCCTCGCCATCATGAAGGTCCTCGGAAGCAGGATCAAGAAGATGGACGACGAGTTCCTTGAAGTTAAGAAGGCTCGTGACGAAGTCCGTAAGGCAGGTTCCGACAGCAGATATGACGGATTCTGGGCAAGACAGCAGAGACTCTCGATCTGGATGTCACCCAAGAGCTCTCAGCTCGAGAAGCCCAGCGCAGAGGAGCTCCGCCAGGCAGCTGCAGCAGTCGCACAGAACAAGACAGATAAGATCGAGACATACAACTACGGCACCATCGTATTCAAGCAGGGCGAAGTCGGTAAGTGCATGTACATCCTCCACGAAGGTAATGTCGGCGTTTACAGCAACTACGGCGAGAAGGACGAGCTCAAGCTCCTGTCCGTTGAGCCTGTCGCTTGTTTCGGTGAGATCGGAATGCTCCTCGAAGAGCCCCGTAACGCTACGGCAGCTGTCGAGACCAGCGGCACCCAGGTCGAGATCATCTATCCTGAAGATCTCGAGGGTCTCTTCAAGACAAATCCCGAGAGGATCGACATGATCATGAAGAACCTCTCCTACCGCCTCAGAAGCATTACTTACGAGTACTGCAAGGCATGCCAGGAGATCGACGAAGCTGCAAAGAACGACAGAAGAAGATAAGTTGATCGCAAATTGGATTCTGCGGCCCGGGGCAATGCGCTCCGGGCTTTTTTGCGCTGCTGTGGGAGTCGTGGCGGGGGGCATTTTCGCCGTGTGCGTATAATGTGCGCGTTCGGACCCGGATTACTCACAAAATCTGCATTTTGGCCCTAAAATGCAGATTTTGTGACTTCTTGGCGCCATTTTAGTCACATTCTGCGCACAGGCCACGAAGCGGCGCGGCAAAAGTCTTCCAAAAAGTCTACATTTCAGAAGTTTTGTAGACTTTTTGAGAGAAGTCTACAAAAAAGTCTACGATCCGGCTGATTTGTAGACTTTATTGAAGACTTTTTCAGAGTCTTTTGCTTGCGGCGGGTCAGCGGTATAATCTACCGGGGGTATATTACAGATATGAATAACTTAAACAAAGCAATATCAGCAACTCTCATCGCATCCATCATGCTCTCCGTCTCGGTCACGGGCTGCAACGGCAAGACAAAGGGCAAGAACGAAGTAATCGCCGAAGACACGCCGTGGTATTCGGCTAACAAGTTCGAAGTCGAAGACGGCATCGAGGACGCATCCTTCAAATCCATTGATTACGTCGGTGCCTACGAAGATCAGGTCATCTTCCGCACGCAGGGCATGTACAATTCCGACCCGGACACCGAGTGGGACAGCCAAAGCTTCTACGATCTGAAATTTGACTTCCTCATCAAATACGATCTTGACGGCAACATCCTCGATACCTACGACATCAAGCAGCTCTTCAACGACAACTCCGACTCGGATGCCAAGCTCTATATAGACGACGTCTCGATATCGGGCTATGAGGTCTCAGCTTATTCCACCAACTATGAGGGTGCGGCCATGCAGAAGAGCAGGCTCGTGTTGGATGTAAGGGACGGGTCGGTGATAGCTTTCGAGAAGGAGGCAGATGCGGGAGGCGTCATATCCGGATCCCTGGTACTTACCAAGTACGAAGGCGGATACTGCGCAGAGATCTACCAGGTCTTTAACTCCAACACGTCGTACAAGATAGTGATAACGGATCCGAACGGCGAGACCACATCCTACGACCTGGACGAATATCTGCCGGGGATGGAGCTGCATTTCGTGAATAACATCGTCTACACGGGCGACGGCAAGTTCGTGTTCTCGGCGGAATGCGGGGAGTTTGACATGGACGCGCTGGTCTCCAAAGTGACCTTCTCGTTCTTCACGATCGACACGAACAAAAAGACCGTCACGGAATATGCGGGCGACACGTCCGCGTTCTACAGGTACTTCTTCTTTGCGTCCTATCAGGAAGGCATCGGTCCCGTGTCGATCGACATGGACGGCATCTATAAGATCGACATTGAGCAGGGCACCAAGGACAAGATCTTCTCGTTTGACTGGTGCAACATCAACCGCTACGACGTGGAGTACCTGTCGATAATATCGTATTCAGAAGACCGTATCATCCTCGCAGGTACTGTGTACCGCGGATCGAATTATCTCGTAAATGAGGATGACTCCGATACGATGGTCTATGTCCTGGACAGGCAGGAGACAAATCCCAACGTCGGCAAGAAAGTCCTCGTCGCGTCTACCCTGGGCTCATACAACTACTGCCTCTGTGACGCGGTCTGCACCTATAACGAGACCAATCCGGATTACTATATCCGCCTGGACGATTCCTATTCGACATACTCACAGGACTACGATCCGACGGTCGATGACCTGAACGGCCTGCTGCTGGACCAGGAAGCCGCGCTGTCCTATCAGCTCATGGTCGACCTCATGGCGGGCGAAGGTCCTGACATGATCCTGGACGCATCTTATTACGACCAGCTGAACAGCCCCGACTACCTGCTCGACCTGACATCTTATGTCGAGACGGACGGGTTGTTCTCCAACGTTATCGACGCCTCGAAAACGCCCGACGGCAAGCTCTACCACTGCCCCGTTACGATCTCGATCAACGGCATCGTCGTGCACAAGGATGACGTTCCGTCTGACCTGAAGGGTTTCACCTTTGACGAGTATGCGGACTTTGTCTCGGACGTTTGCAACGGCACCGACCCGATGTATATGGAGAAGACCGAGTTCTTCACGACCTGCCTGTCAGCCATGAGCGACGAGTTCGTCACGGACGGCAAAGTCGATTACAACAAGGACTCTTTCAAGCAGCTCGCTGAATACACCAAGAACAGCACTATGCAAGCCGGCTACGGCGAGTTCAGGGACTTAATGCCCGAGCCGATGGGCAACGCCGAGTTCCTCTACTCCTGCACACTGGCGATGCTCCTTCCCAGATACGAGGACGATCTCACTGACGTCCGTATTGTGGGCCTTCCCACCTTCGACGGCAGAGGTCCCCAGATCAGCATGATCTCTTCCGTCGCCATCTCGGCGCAGACATCTGAGGCAGAGGCGTGCGCCGCCTTCATCTCGACGCTCCTGTCAGAGGACATTCAGACCGAGTACGGCACATACACCGACGGCATTCCCATCAGGATCAGCTCCTACGAGGCATCTTCTTCCACCCTCCTCGAACGCTATAACACGTCCGTCGAAAAGGATTTCGCGAACTACACGTCTGAAGAACTGATCATGTACAACTCCAACACCAAGACCCTGGATGAGTCCGTGATCGATGACTTCGAGGCCATGATCGCGAGCTGCGAAGATACGGCATCGCTGGACCCCGCAATCGAGAAAATCGTGTATGAGGAGATTCAGGCGTATTTTGCAGATCAGAAGTCTATCGATGACGTCATCGAGCTGATCAATAACCGCGTCAGTCTGTACGTCAGCGAGCGGAACGGGTGATGTGAGTTTTACGAACAAATCAAGCTTTAATGTTAAGTGAGTGATCCGGTCCGGGTCGCTCACTTTTTTACATAAAGAAACCCTTGCCTGGAGGTCGGGCGGCAAGGGTCAGAAAGGAGTTTAAAATGACACAACGAAGTGCAGTTGTTTTACACCTATATGGTATCAGGCGGCATGTGGCATTAATGGGACACATCCGCATTTGTCTTTCAAAAGCTTGACAGGCTAATTCTAATTAGCTATAATTCCGGCAGTTAGGCTAATTGTAATTAGCCAGCATCCGCAGGAGGTAATCATGGACACTAAGCACCGCATCCTTGACGAAGCACTCACACTCTTCTCCGAGAGAGGTTACGCCAACGTCTACGTCGGCGATATCGCAGAACGCGTCGGCATCAAGGCCCCTTCCCTGTATAAGCATTACAAGAGCAAGAGGGCGATTTTCGAGGCGATCGTGGATGAGATGAATCAGAATTTCGAGAAGCAGGCGAAGGCGCTGCAGATCAACGGCACGGATGCCGCGGCGGATTCCGAGATCTACAGGGATATGTCCGAGGAGCGCCTGGTCGAGCTCGGCCGGCAGCTGTTCCTGTACTACCTGCACGACGATTACAACAAGCGGTTCCGGAAGATGCTGACGATCGAGCAGTTCCACGATAAGGACCTGGCGGATATGTATTCGAAGCTCTACGTCGACGACCCGCTTTCGTATCAGGGCATGCTGCTGGGAATGGTCGCGGCATCGGGGCTTCTGCACACGGATGACGTCGAGATAATGACGCTGCATTTCTACGCGCCGATATACTACCTGCTGACGATATGCGACCGTGACCCTTCCCGCGAACCGTGGGCGCTCGAGATCTTAGACAGGCACATCAGGCAGTTCGACCGTTTGTATGGGAGGGAAAGATAATGAAGATCACAGTTGTTAACGCTTGCGAGAAGAAGGGCGTCACCTACCGCCTCAAGGAGATATTCCTGAAGAGTTTCAAGGATAGTTACCGGGGCGAAGTCGAGGTCACAGAGTTCTATCTGCCCAAGGACGGGCCGGGGTTCTGTATCGGATGCATTAATTGTTTCGGTAAGGGCGAAGACAAATGCAAGGACGCCGAGTGTGTCCAGAAGATAGAGCGAGCTCTCCGTGAAGCTGACCTGCTGGTCTTCACCTCGCCCGCGTATGTGTTCCACACCACCGGCGCGATGAAAGCACTCCTCGACCATTTCGGCTATCACTGGATGCCGCACCGCCCCGCGAAAGAGTTCTTCGGCAAGCGCGCGGTCATAATAACGCAGTGCCTCGGCGCGGGCGGAACGTCCACCGCGCGCGATATCAGGGACAGCCTGGCCTGGTGGGGAATGACCTCCATCCGTACATGTTCATTCCGTCTGATGAGTGATGTCGTATGGGACAGGATCTCCGAGAAGAAGCGCTCAGCCATGTCCGGCAAGCTCTCACGCCTCGCGCGGAAGATGGCTTCAGTTGATTACTCCAGGCCCGCGAGAACAGGCATTGTTGCCCGCTGCAAGTTCTATGCTGTCAGGATGATGCAGACCGGTCTCGGCAAGGATAATCCCGAGTACACGGACTTCAAGTACTGGCGCGACAACGGCTGGCTCGGCAGTGTGCGCCCGTGGAAAGCGTGAGTGTTACTTACACAAACAACTGGCCGTTGAACATCTCCACTCCGTAGGTGGCGCCGAAGATGCCGGCAAAGCCCATGCCCAGGCTGATGAGCACTGCGATGACGCTCATCCACCACTGCCAGGCGCGGACCTTTTTGAATCCGATGACAATGTATACGACCGTGAGGATCAGGTACAGCACGATCCCCGTTACCAGGATAATGCCGCCTAATGTGTCATCACTGTTCCCGTAAAAATCGAAGTGCAGGTTCGACAGCGTAAACCACCAGATAAGCGTGGACACGGCGAACGACCATAGTGCATCCAGTGCAAAATAAACGGTTCTTCTCATTTTCATCTCACCCCTTGAAGCCGCGGGCTGCGGCCTATATCAGCATTATATCAAAGCAATTTAATAATTGGATATCAAAAACATACATATCCGTATCACATGTGCGCGCATATATAAGCACAACGCAATTCGAATAATTTTTAACGATTATCGTTAAATTCTTGTTGACAAAGATTAATCAGTGCGGTAGATTTAAGCCATCTTCGAAGACAAAACACACAACCAAGGAGTAATAGGGAAATGAACGAAGAGAACATTAAGATCGCCAAGATCAAGAAGAGCAGCCACATAGGCAAGATCGCCGCAACGGTACTCAGCATAATCGCCATAGTCGGCTGCGTGATGAGCATAATCGGCGCGGGATACCTTTTCTCGATGGGCAAGGAGTTCGACGATATGGTCAACAGCGGAATCGAGCAGGGCATCCTCACCACTGATGACATGGACGTTGCCGCATCAAGGATCGTAAACATCAACGTCGGCAAGGCAGACAGCATCCACTCGGACGTACCCGCACTGCAGAACTACATCGACGAAGCACCCTACGCTTTCAAGTACGGAACGGTAATGATAGTTTCTGCTGTGATCTGCGCGGTGGCGGCAGTGCTGATGAAGATGACGGGAAGCGTTTTCGGGCTGATAGAAACGGAAGAGACCCCCTTCACGGATAAGGTCATCAAGAAGATCACGATTGTGCTCGGAGTCCTCTCCTTCCTCCTGCTCGCGACATGCGGCTCAGCGCTCGGCATCATCAGCGGCATCGTCACATGGGTCGTCTACACGGTAATGGATTACGGCAAGACGCTGCAGATCCAGGCAGACGAGACACTGTAAGGAGGCGCGATATGGGGAGAATCATCTTAAGACTGGACAGGGTTATGGCGGACCGGAAGATCTCGCTGAACGACCTGTCGGACAAGGTCGGCGTCTCCAACGTCAATCTCTCGAAAATGAAGAACGGCAAGATCTCGGCGATACGTTTCTCGACGCTCGAGGCGATCTGCGACGCGCTGGACTGCCAGCCGGGAGACATACTCGAGTATCAGAAAGACTGACGGGATCGGGATAGGAATAGGAAAGCTTAAGGAGGTGCCTGCAGGGGCATCTCCTTTTGATTTAAGGATTATTTAAGATTTCGTAAGTTACCATACGCGCAACAAAGCAAAAAGGCTGTTACCTGTATGACAAAGACGAATAACAATTACGGAAAGTTCCTCCTGCTCTTCGCAGGCGAGTTCATCTCTGTTATAGGCGGCGGACTCACGAGCTTCGGTCTGGGTCTTTATATCTTCCAGCAGACAGGTTCCGCTTCGCACATGGCGCTCCTCTCGCTGCTCGGCTTCCTGCCCGGTCTCATCCTAAGAGTCCCCGCAGGCGTTCTCGCAGACAGATATGACAGAAGGCTCCTGATGATGATCGGCGACGGCCTGTCGGGCCTCGGCGTTCTGTTCATCCTCCTGTGCATGCTCTCAGGCAACTGTCAGCTCTGGCAGATCTACATCGGCACCACAATAAGCTCCGTGTTCTCTGCCCTCCTGGAACCCTCGTTCACAGCTACGATCACTGACCTTCTTACCAAGGAGCAGTACTCCAAGGCGAACGGCCTGATGTCTCTGGCCGGATCTTCCAGATATCTCTTCGCACCCGTCATCGCAGGTTTCCTTCTCGCAGTCGCTGACATCAAGCTCATACTCATCATAGACATCTGCACTTTCTTCATCACGATAGTCGTGGCAGCAGTCGTAAGGCGCTCGATCAAGAGCAATGCGGGCAAGGTATCAGAGCCGTTCTTCGCAAGCATGAAGGAAGGCTGGAAAGCGATCTCCGGCAAGCGCGGCATGATGGTGCTCATCGTGACGACTTCCGTCATCTGCCTGTTCATGGGCGTGTTCCAGGTGCTTGGTGAGTCTTTCGTGCTCGCATTCGCAGATGCCAAGACACTCGGTATCGTAGAGACGGTCGCAGCTTCGGGCATGCTCGTTACAAGCATCATCTTGGGCTTCAAGGGCATCAGGAAGAACTTCCAGAGAACGCTCGGCATCGGCCTTGCAGTGGCAGGCGTCGGCATGACCATGTTCGCACTTACTCAGAACGTATATATCATCTGCATCTTCGGCTTCATCTTCTTCGCAGCGCTGCCGTTTGCAAACAACAGCCTGGACTATCTCATCAGGGCCAACATCCCGGCTGAGCTCCAGTGCCGTGCGTGGGGCTTCGCAGGATTCATCTCACAGCTGGGCTACGTCATAGCTTATGCTCTGTGCGGTGTGGTTGCAGATGCTATCGGAAACGCTACAGGCAGGGGCGTCGGAGCAGGCTCCTCGATTACCATAATCGGCTCCGGCGTCTGCCTTGTAGTCGTTGCCCTTCTGATGTCGGGATTCAGGCAGATCAAGGCCCTCGAGGCTTCCGCAGCTTCCTCTGCGCAGCCCGGGACGTCACAGAAGGCTGAGGCTGCCGCCTGATTATTATTCAGTTAAGACAGTATAAACAAACCGTAAAATCACGCTACCCCCTCACACTTCCCCTAAAAGAAGTTTTATAATCAAGGCATATCATTATGGGGGAATTGTGACGGCATGTTCTATTCGAGCATAGGAGTGATCGCACTTATCGTGCACCTGATCATCAACTATGATCTTATGAAGAAAGTCTCGCATGTCGGGACGCATTCCGTCGCGCAGAAGAGATACCGCCGTTTCCTTTTCGCGCTGATCGCATACTATCTCGCGGACATCATCTGGGGTTCCCTTTACGAGAACGGCCATGTGGCTCTTGCCTACCTCGATACCATCGCAGTGTTCGTGACGATGACATTGTCAGTCCTTCTCTGGACGCGCGCCCTGATCGTATTCATCGATGACAAGAGCATCTTCGGCAAGATCGTCCTGGGCGGAGGCTGGACGATATTCCTCACCGAGATCATCGTTCTCATCGTGAACTTCTTCGTACCTATCGTATTCATGTTCGACGAGAACCACACCTATATCGCACTTCCCGCGAGATACATCACGATGCTGATGCAGATGATACTGTACTGCATGGCGTCTTTCTTCGCACTGGGCATTGCTTTCAGATCTGAAGGCGAGAGAAGGTACCACTACCGCACGGTAGGATTCTCGAGCCTGATCATGGCCGTATTCATCCTTCTCCAGGACCTCTTCCCTCTCATGCCGATGTATGCTGTCGGATGTCTCTTTGCCTCCTGCATAGTTCACTCGTTCGTCTACAACGATGCCATCATCAAGAGCGACATACAGCTCGAGAACGCGAACCAGAAGGCATACCGCGACGGTCTGACGGGCGTCAAGAATAAGCTCGCTTACATTGATTCATTAAGACAGTTAGAACTCGAATCCACTGCGGAGACACTCGCCAAATACGGCGTTGTGGTCTTCGATATCAACGATCTGAAGCTGACGAACGATACCAAGGGACACGAAGCAGGCGACGAGCTCATCAAGAATGCATGCGCCATCATCTGCAAGCAATTCAAGCACAGCCCCGTCTTCCGTATCGGCGGCGACGAGTTCGCAGCGATCCTCAAGGGCTCGGACTTCGATAACAGAGAAGATCTGTTCAGGGAATTCACCGATAAGATCGTTGAGAACAACAGAAATAACGGCGTGGTAGTAGCAGGCGGAATGGCAGTCTTCGATCCGGAACTGGACGACAATTATACCGACGTATTCATGCGTGCCGACCACCTGATGTTCGAGCGTAAGGAGCATCTGAAGGCAGCCAGGGAATCCGGTTCAGACGTCTAACCTCTGCCTTTCCACGAGCTCAGCGAAGAACCCGTTCTCAGAGATAAGTTCATCATAAGTTCCGTCTTCGATAATGCGGCCTTCGTCTATGACGATGATGCGGTCGCAGATGCACTTGTGGTTCTTGTTCGCGCAGATCGCGACCTTGCCTTCTGCGACCCACTGTCTTATCTCTTCTTCCGTCCTGTATTCCTTGGCAGCGACCTTCTTCATCTCGGGCGTGATAATGCCCTTACGCGCTGCTTCCATCTGTGTCTTGTATGTTCTTTCCATAGTCTTCTCCTGTCAGTTCTTATACTTTGTCCTGATGTCGTAGCCGTGATCGAGCGGGCCTCTGCCGCGCCCGATATCAAGCCCCGCCGCGATGGCGCCTGTGACGTAATTCTTCGCGGTCTCCACAGCGTCGGGAACGCTCATGCCCTTGGCCAGATTGCATGCGATCGCAGACGATAACGTGCAGCCCGTGCCGTGCGTGTTCTGGTTATCGATCCTCCTTGACGGGAACTCGTAGTAGTGTCCCTCAAGATAGAGGATATCGTCAGCACCCGCGCCGCCGTGGCCGCCCTTCACGAGCACCGCGCTGTCACCCATACCGCTTATGATCTTCGCAGCTTCCATCTTGTCTTCGCCCGTGAAGATCTTCATGCCAGAGAGCGCTTCCGCTTCGGGTATGTTCGGCGTCACGAGCACCGCCATCGCGAAAAGCTCCTCCACCAGCGCCTTTACGCTCCTTCTGTCAGACAGGTCCGCACCGCTCGTCGCGACCATAACAGGGTCGAGCACGACGTTCTTTGCGTTGTGAGATCTTAAGCGTTCTGCCGTGACCTTAACGAGAGTCTCGTCAGGGAGCATGCCTATCTTCACGGCGTCGGGCGTGATGTCTTCAAACACCGCGTCTATCTGCTGCCTCAGGAATTCCGGAGTGACCTGCTCTATTGCAGTCACGCCCGTGGTGTTCTGCGCTGTCAGCGCCGTGATGACAGACATGCCGTAGCAACCGTTCGCGAGCATGGTCTTAAGGTCTGCCTGAATCCCTGCGCCGCCCGAGCAGTCGCTTCCTGCGATAGTAAGTACTGTCTTCATAAGTCCCTCCTCAATTCCAGGAATGCCTGCTTAAGTTCACGTGCCGCCTTCTCGGGAGAATCAGCCTTCATGATCGCCGATACTGCGCACACTCCGGATATATTGATGTTCTTCAATATATCGATATTGCCTGAATTTAAGCCTCCGATGGCATTTACGGGGATCGGCACGGCCTTTGTTATCGCGTCGAGCGTGGATACGGGCGTTAAGACAGTTTTTACCTTCGTTGTAGTCGGATATATCGCTCCGACACCCAGATAATCCGCTCCGTCAGCGTATGCCTTCTGCGCTGCTTCCACTGTTTTTGCCGTCGCGCCCAAGATCTTGCGTTTACCTATCAGTTTTCTGGCCTGTGCGACAGGCATATCTTCCGCTCCGACATGCACTCCTTCGCAGCCGGCAGCGAGCATGACGTCGACTCTGTCATCGATTATGAGAGGCACGCCGAACCTGCTCGATATCTTGTGGACTTTCCTGGCCAGATTGATGTATTCATTAGTCGATCTGGTCTTCTCTCTGAGCTGTAACAATGTTACACCGCCCGCCAATGCTGCGTTTACGCGGTCAAGGAACTCATCTTCTTCGAAGCCCGTACTGTCGGTTATGAAGTAGAGAGTTGTATCAAGAACGGGCTTCGGGAAGGCCAGACAGTCCATGAGATTCACCATGAATGTGCCGGTTCCTTCAGTGGTCTCTGCCTCCTCACCGCACTTCTTGAAGTAGCGGCAGGCTGAGATGACACTGTCAACTGATACCTCGCGAGCGAGGTAAGTCGCGATGACCGCACCCGACATGCACCCGGTTCCCGTGACGGATGAGAGCTGATCCGACCCGCCGGTCACTTCAGTTATGCTGCCTTCAGAACCAACCAGATCCAGCCTGCCCGTAGCTACGACGATGGCGCCGGTATCTTCAGCGAGGGAGAGCACGGCGCTCCTTATCCTCTCCTCATCCGTGTTGCACTCCGCATCAACTCCTGATGCACTGTAGTTATCGTCAGTAAGCGCCAGTATCTCGGAGAAGTTGCCCTTGATGACCGTGATACGGCCTTCGGAGAGAAGATCCCTGATAAAGGCCTTTCGAAGAGAAGAACAGGCAGCACCGCAGACATCGAGCGTAACGGGGATGCCCCTGCTGCCGGCGGTCTTAAGAGAGATCTTCATGGACTCCATGCGGACGTCAGTGATGTTGCCGAGATTGAGCAGTAGTGACGACGCAGTGGAAGTGATCTCCTCTGCTTCCTGCGGGTGCTCTGCCATGACGGGCCTGGCGCCCAGTGCGAGGATGGTGTTCGCGACCTGATTGATCGAGATGGGGTTGGTGATGCAGTGTATCAGGCAGTCTTCTCGCTTTGTTTCTTCCACAGCGCACCTCCGTGATCTAACTTATACTGCATCTTGCCGAGCATGCCGACGTGCTGGAGCCTGTAGAGCAGCACAGCGGCGATGCTTCCGCCGATGAGGGTTCCGCAGATGAACGACGGCACATAGAAGAACCATCCGAGGCCTTCCCTGCCGCAGATAAACGCCATGACCGGGTAGGATACGATCGCGCCGATGATGCCGGTGCCGATGATCTCGCCCAGGACTGCCGCCCAGATCTTGCCCTTTGAGACTTTATACAGGATGCCAGACAGCGTCGCGCCGAAGACCGCGCCTGTCAGTGCGAGCGGCGGTATGCCCATAACGCACATCCTGATGATGCCGATCAATACCGCGATGATGAAAGCGTCTAATGGACCTAATAACACAGCGGCGGTGATGTTGATGAGATGAGCCATCGGGCACATGCCTTCGATCCTCAGAAGCGGCGAGATGACGACGCCGATGGCGATGAGCAGGGCCATTACGGCCATGCGTAAGATGTTGTATCTTTTCATTTTGTCCTCCTTGCGGGAATACAAAAAGGGAGCCGCCCTTCATTGGCAACTCCCTTCAAAACACTTGCTGTGTTAAGCGTCCCTACGTTGGCATTATCCAAATCAGGTTCTCGGTCGAAGGTCACACCTTCCTC
>R26__coassemble_1411_pt1 | contig 12069 bp, 11 predicted proteins | sample R26__metabat2_low_PE_020 | metagenome-assembled genome bin R26
CACATCGACCGATACGGCTATCTATGTCATCGCGAGAGATTCGGGCGAAGGTGCGGACCGTAAGCCCGAAGCCGGCGATTACTATCTCACCGAAGACGAAGAATACAATATCGATTTTGTCTGCGAGCATTACAGCAAGGTCATCATCCTTCTCAATGTCGGCGGCGTCATCGACATGAACTATCTCAAGAGAGAACGCCGTATCGGCGCGATCCTGCTCATCTCCCAGACCGGCAGCAGCGGCGGCAATGTCGCAGCTGACCTCATCACGGGCAAGGCAACGCCTTCGGGCAAGCTCACCGACACTTGGGCAAAGAGCTTCGAGGACTATCCTTCCAGCGAAGACTTCATGAGCGGCGACGAAGACGACAGATACTACCGCGAAGGCATCTACGTCGGATACAGGTATTTTGATTCGTTCGGCATCGCACCGATCTATCCCTTCGGATACGGCAAGTCCTACACGACCTTCGGCATGAACATCGACTCATGCGAGATCGCAGGAGATAACTTCGAAGTAGCAGTAACCGTCACCAACACCGGTGCGGAATACTCCGGCAAGCAGGTCGTCCAGGTCTACTTCTCGGCACCCGAAGGCAGGATCGACAGGCCTTACCAGGAGCTTATTGCTTTCGCGAAAACATCCCTTCTCGCACCCGGACAGAGCGAGACTCTCAAGATAAAGTTCAAGCCTTCCGATATGGCATGCTATGACAGTTACACGACATCAAAGGTGCTCGAGGCGGGCGACTATCTCATCAGGGTTGGAACGAGTTCGCACGAGACCAAGATCTGCGCAGTCATCAGAGTAGCTGAAGAGATCACGGTAGAGAAGCTGAACAACCATTTCCCCGACGAGCCCCAGTACAGATTCGAAGATCTCAAGAATCCCGGCACAGGCAGGGAGATGAGGGCGAACTTAGACGGCAGACAGCTCGAAGGAGCTCCAGTATATGAACTAGAGGGCAGGATGGTCAGAAGAAGGACTGTCCGTTACGGCGGCGTCAAGGAAGAACTCGTTGACGGCAGCTTCGAAGAAGACCTCACGCTCAGGGGTGTCCTCGGACATCACTGCGGTCTGTCCCAGGTCGTAGCCAAGTTCTCCGTTGAAGAGCTCGCCGAGATCTGCGTAGGCAAATACAGCGTAAACATCGAGAACGGAGTCGTATTCTCCGCATCTTCGAGAGTCCCGGGCGCAGCTTCGGAGACGACCGACAAGTTCGTCTCAAAGCGCGGCATAGATCCCGTCGTCATGGCTGACGGTCCTGCGGGATTAAGATTACAGCCGCACTTCAAGGCATCGCCCGAGACATCCGACGAGGACGAGAAGCTCCTTCCCGGCGGTGAAGTATTTGGCATGATCGACAATCCGTTCCCGGAAGACACACCCGCGGATGCGATTGATTACTATCAGTACTGCACGGACATCCCGATCGCCACGGCGCTCGCACAGTCCTGGAACATGGACATCATCGAGCAGCTCGGACGCATGGTCGGAACAGAGATGGAAGAGTTCGGAGTACAGCTCTGGCTCGCACCCGGAATGAACCTGCACAGGAATCCGCTGTGCGGAAGGAACTTCGAGTACTATTCCGAAGATCCGCTCCTGACCGGACTCTGCGCTGCGGCTGATACCAGAGGCGTTCAGTCCGTCGAGGGAAGAGGCGTTACCATCAAGCACTTCGCATGCAACAACAACGAACTCAACAGGATGTTCAGCAATTCCCACATATCCGAGAGAGCACTGAGAGATCTCTATCTCAAGGGCTTCGAGATCTGCATCAAGGAAGAACAGCCCTGGGCAGTTATGGCTTCATATAACCTCATCAACGGAACACATACGGCAAACAGCTATGAGCTCCTGACGAACGTGCTCAGGGACGAGTGGGACTTCGAGGGCGTCGTAATGACCGACTGGTACTCATCTTATGCGGATGTGAACTTCCTCGGATACAACAAGCCCGACTACAAATATCCCACCGCATCTTCAAGGACTTGCGTATATGCGGGATGCGATCTGCAAATGCCTGGTTGCCCCGACAATGTGAGTGATATAATTGATGCGGTCAGAGACAACAAGATATCCAGGGCAGACCTGCAGGGCTGCGTCATGAATATCTTGAGACTCTGCCTAAAATGTATCTGAAGGAAATGAGATTTTAATGTACGAAGAGTATGACTCTGAGACAATGTTCGCGCGTTATGACGACGAGACGAACACTGTAAAACTTGAGTGGAAAAAAGAAGCGTCGGGAGACAAATACAGAACACCGTTAATGCACGCGGCAGAGCTCATAAGGAAGCACGGCTGCGGCACGATGATCATAGATGCCACGAAGCTCGGCAAGATACCGGAAGCTGACAAGACATGGACAGTGAAGGTCTTCGAACCTGCGCTCAAGAAGTCGGGCCTCGAAGAAGTGATCTTTGTAGGCAAGGACTTAGGCGCAGACTTCAAGGGCAAGATCAAGAGGAAGAACGTCGCCACGATGGAAGAGGCAGAGAAGCTCGTCAAGAAGGAAGCTCACCCTTCCGCAGGCATTGCCGAGATGACAAGAGAGCAGGCGATCGAGTATCTCGGTCTGCCCGCTGACGCTGATACCGCGGCAGTCGACGATAAGTTCTACCAGCTTGCCAAGAGATACCGCAAATCCGATGACGAGGATGCCGAGCAGAAGCTCGCTGACCTGTCTGAAGCATAAAACATTGCCAGCGGAAGACGTGATGCCGAAGAGCAGCGTGAATTAGAGCACGATCAGGCCAAGAAGATCTTCGGCAAGACTGCAGAGGACTGGAAGACATTCTTCGGCTACAACTGGCTCAAGTTCGTTCTCGGCGCAGGCGTGCTGGTATTCATCATCAGCATTGTCAACTTCTTTGCCCAGGGCGGCAATTCCTGCACGGTAATATCCTTCGGCAACTTCGGACACAACACGTCTTATATCTCTTCGGTATTGGAGATCTACGGATATTCCAATCCTTATGTAGCGACCGTCGACTATATCGTGCCGAACACCGAAGGTCTCGAGAACCAGCAGTATGCCGACCAGACACTCGCTGCGTTCTTCTCGGCTGACCCCAACGTCCTCATCACGGACGAGATGACATATGTCTACTACTTCAGCCAGTTTGCTGATCTTACGGATGCCTATGACCTGATCAAGGAAGAGGTTCCTGCGGAAGTGTTCGATTCCCTCACGCCCATCTACATGAGCGAGAAGGAAGCTTATTACCTTACCAAGACATACTATGAGCAGATATACGAGATCCAGGATTACGATGCCGAGATCGACGTTAACGAACTGTCTGATAAGCAGATAATGGTCGGTCTTGAGCTCAAGGATCCCGACATGATCGAGAAGCTCGGCTTCGAGAACTGGTGGCGAAAGCAGCCGCCGACGCTTGTTTTCGGTATATTTGCGAATACGTCCAACCTTGCAAACAGCATTCAGGTCCTGATAACGATCCTCAAGGCGGCAGGTTAAAGCCCCGTCAGGCGCTTCAGGCCCGATATCTCATCAGAAGTTAGTTCCCTTAAGAGGCCGCATTCAGCGGTCTCTTCTGTTATGTCCAGATCTCCCAGGGCGATGCGCCTTAACGCCGTGATCTCTTTGCCGTAATGCGCGAAGATCCTTCTGACCTCATGAGTCTTTCCTTCGGTCAGGGTTATGAATGCCCTTCCGGCTTCTTCCTGTCTTACGACAGCAGGCGACAGCGGTGTTGGGGTGTCCGTGTCGGTAAGGGTGATCCCGCTTCCGACTTCGGCGATCTCGTCCGGCGTCCATTCCGGTCCCTTGAAATCTGCCAGATAGATCTTCTTTATCTTGTATTTGGGAGACTGCAGTCTGTGCGACAGCGTCCCGTCGTTCGTAATTATCAGCAGCCCCGTGGTGTGATAGTCGAGCCTTCCTACGGGCGCGAGCTTCCTTCCCCTTAAGCTGTCCGGGATGAACTCACCGACATGCGGCAGGCGCGGATCCTCCATCGCCGTTAATACTTCATCGGGCTTGTCGAGCAGGTAATACAGATACTCGGAAGATGCTATGACCTTCCCGTCCAGAGTAACCTCGTCATTATCAGATACCTGATGCTCGGGCTTTCTTACGGTATCGCCGTTCACCAGGACCTGCCCGCGGGTGATCATCGCGCGGACTTCGGACCTTGTCCCGTATCCTGAATTTGCCAGCATTTTGTCGAGTCTCATGAGATGATTATAAACCAATATGAGGTATAATTTGTGCTATGGAAGACTTTGATACCAAGTGGAATGAATTCGAGAACAGATGCAGAGCCTGCAGCAAGTGCGGGCTTCGTGAAGGCTCGCAGAACGTCGTCATCTACAGGGGAGGAAGATCTGCCCCTCTCATGATCGTCGGCGAAGCGCCGGGCGAGCAGGAGGACATCAAGGGCATCCCTTTCTGCGGCAGATCCGGGCAGCTTTTGCAGAACCTTCTGGCTTCATACGGGTTCGGCGATAACGATTACCACATCTGCAACATCGCGAAATGCCGTCCCCCTCAGAACCGCCGCCCGACTGCGGAGGAGATAAAGGCCTGCAAGCCGCTCCTGGCCGAGCAGTGCATGCTGGTAAGACCCAAGGTCATCCTTCTGTGCGGATCCACGGCCTACGAAGGCTTCTTCGGCGACAAGCCCGTCATGCGCGACGTGCGCGGCAAGTTCATCGAGAAGAACGGATATTACATAATGACCACGTACCATCCGGCATTTGCCCTGAGGAATCCGAAGAACAAGATGCCGATCTATGAGGATATGGGCAAGGTGAGAGCCAAGCTCGAAGAGATCGGCGCACTGCCCCCGCTCGCCGACTGAAACTGTCAAAATATAAATATTGATTTTGATTATCCCGTGTGGTATATTTGCCTAGTTGCAAAAAGCATTGCCGAATGGTGTAACGGTAGCACATCGGCCTCTGACACCGCTAGTCAAGGTTCGAATCCTTGTTCGGCAGCCAACATAAGACCGCAGATCTTTCAAGGGTTTGCGGTTTTTTTATTGCCCTTTATTTCGCATAATCTAAACACATAGTTCACATAACGCTGATTTATGCTTGCTATAATCGGGCTTATGGTAATGGATTATACATATTTTTATATTGAAGCGAACATCGTATGCATCGTGATCTTCGGAATGATGTTCATACGTGAGCTTCACACGGTCGGCAGGCAGGCGAAGCAGATCGCCTTCCTCAACCTTGTCCTGAGCCATATCTGTTACTTCATCAGCGACATATTCTGGGTGCTCGTCGTAAAGAACGTCCTGCCCAACACGCGCATGTCCGCTTCTGTGGTCAATGCCACCAATGCCGTATTACTTGCCTTTATCTGCTGCTTCTGGTTCATATATGTCGAGTTTGCCCAGGGCGAGGAGTATATCGCCGTCAGGAAGAAGCGCATCCTGGTGATGATCCCGGCGATCGTATCTTCAGTCGTGATGGTCTGCATGTTCGTCTTTGCACCGTCCCTTGTGCTGAATGAGAACAACGAAGTGACGGATCTCTATAACGTGGCATTCCTGCTGGTACCCGATTCCTATGTCGTGGTAAGCGGCATCAGGGCATTTATCAGGGCACTGCGCAAAGAGAACTATGCGGTACGCACACAGTATCTGGCCTGTGCCTTGTATCCTATCCTCATAACGATATTCGGTCTCCTGCAGACGGTCATGGACGGCGCTCCGGTATTCTGCTTCGGCTGTACGATCATGATGCTGTATGTGTACATCCTCTCGCTGAATGACCAGGTATCCCTGGACGAGCTTACCCGCCTCAACAACAGGACACAGCTCAAGAAATACATCTCCAGTGAAGCGACAAAGCAGATAAGCGATAAGACAGAGCGCTATGTTCTGATGATCGACCTCAATAAGTTCAAGATGATCAACGATCAGTTCGGACACCTGGAAGGTGACTACGCACTCAAGCGTACGGCGGATGCCCTGAAGAGTGCGTGTGCCGACAACGTTTACAAAACATTTATTGCCCGTTACGGCGGTGATGAGTTTATAATAATTGCTAAGACTGACAGCGAGGAACTGATCAAGAAGCTGTGCGCGGATATCAAGGCAACACTTATCAGGCTGAATGATGAAGCAGGTGCCAAGTATGATCTTACGGCCAGCATCGGATACTCGCATTACAGCGGCGGAATAGACGAATTCCAGTCCGCGATGTCGGAAGCAGACGAAGCATTGTACAAAGACAAGAAAGCCGCGGGGTAAATTGATAATGAAGGTCTTGATACTTAACGGAAGCCCTACAGTAGGAGGCAACACCTCCATAGCATGTGATGAACTGGTGAAGACATTCGAGGCAGAGGGCGTCGAGACCGAAGTGGTCCAGATCGGCGGCAAGGCTATCCGCGGATGCGTCGCATGCAGGGGCTGCGCCAATACGGGGAAATGCGTTTTCGATGACGGGGTGAATGAGATCGCTGCCAGGTTCGAAGAAGCTGACGGCCTTGTCCTTGCTTCCCCCGTATATTACGCTTCTGCCAATGCCACGCTTATCGCGTGCCTCGACAGACTGTTCTTCAGCTCGCATTTTGATAAGACCATGAAGGTCGGTGCGAGTGTGGCCGTCGCGAGACGAGGCGGAACGTCTGCCACATTTGACGAGCTCAACAAGTACTTTACAATAAGCAACATGCCCGTGGCGTCCAGCCAGTACTGGAACAGTGTCCACGGAAGACAGAAGGGCGAAGCCGCGAAGGACCTTGAAGGTCTGCAGACGATGAGAGTGCTCGCGAGGAACATGTCTTTTCTCATGAAGAGCATAGCGCTCGGCAAGGAAAAGTTCGGACTGCCCGAGACGGAAGAACACGCCTGGACGCATTTCATAAGAGAGTAAAGCCTCATGAGACAGCCGGATCCCGAAGCATATAATCAGATCGCATTATCGCTGGCCAGACGATACGACAGCGTGTATTACGTAGACATAGAGACTGGCAATTACTTGCAGTATCTGGATGCCACGGATGTCAAAAAGTCCGATGTGCCGAGATACGGCGAGAACTTCTATACGGATGCGGTCAGGAATGCAGATAAGTTCATCCATCCAGATGACCTGGACATGATCATGGATTTCTTCGACAACAAGAAGTTCGGTCCCCGCCTTAAGAAGACCGGTGGTTATTCTCTTACTTTCAGGGCGATCCTCGACGGCAGCATCGTTCACATGAGGCACATAGCCACATTGAGCGAGGACGGCAACCATGCCATATGCTGTCTCGAGAATGTCGAAGAGGAATTCCGTAAGAGGGAAGAACAGAAGAAGAATCTCAAGTCTGCCGAGATGATGGCCAGAAGAGACGAGCTCACGGGCGTAAAGAACAGAACTGCTTTCAGCGAGACCATAGAGACGATCAATCAGGATACCGCAGACGGAGTGCTGGATCATTACGGCGTGGTCATGTGCGATATCAATGACCTTAAGAAGATCAACGATACGAGAGGACACGCGTACGGCAACGAAGCCATCCAGGGTGCCAGCCGCCTGATCTGCGACGTGTATAAGCACAGCCCGGTGTTCAGGATAGGCGGAGATGAATTCGTCGTCATCCTTAAGGGCGCAGATTACGAGAACAGGGACCAGCTCCTGAAGGCACTGATGCATGAGGCTGAGGTCAACCAGCAGATGAGGACCGGTCCGGTCATGGCTGCGGGAATGTCCGTCTATGAAGAAGGCGACAAGTTCTCGGAGGGCCTGGAGCGTGCCGACAGCCTTATGTATGAGAACAAGAGCGAGATGAAGTCTGCCCATATCGTTCAGGGATTCCAGGATATGGATAAGCTGGAAGAACCGATACCTGATGAGAGGAGAAGACTTCTGGACGGCTTCTTCGGTGCGATGTACACGGTCGCAGGCGGAGGGTATCTCTATCTCAACGACATGCGCTACGACTTCTCGAGATGGTCGCTTACCCTTGTGGATGACTTCGGACTCGACTCGGAATACATGTACCACGCTGACAGGATCTGGCAGGACTATATCCATCCGGATGATCTTAAGGCATACAGGGCGGCGGTCGATGCGGTGCTCAGCGGTACTTCGGACTTGAGGCCGATGCATTACAGGGCGCGCCGCAAGGACGGTACATATGTGCTGCTCACGACCAAGGGATTTGTCCTTTGTGACAGCAGCGGCAGGCCCGAGTATTTCGGCGGCATCATAATCCGCGATACCGAGGAATAATCTGCCTTTGCGGGAAGTGTTATAATCTTTTCCATGGTTACGGTATTTGAATCAGAGAACATACGCTTCGTTAAGTTTACCGAAGAGCTTGCAGATGACTATCTCAAGATGGTCAATGACATCGAGCATGTCGCAAGATACATAGGTGAGAGAAGGACTCCCTATACGATGGAAGAAGAGCTCGAGTTCATTAAGAACCAGAAGCTCATGCAGCCCTATACTTTCTCGATGATGGAGAAGAGCACGGGCGAGTTCATCGGCAATACGGGCTTCATGAACATCAAGGACGGTGAGGCGGAACTCGGCATCGTCATTACTTATTCAAAGCAGAACGCAGGCTACGGCAAAGAGGCCATATTAAGCCTGCTCAATTACGGCTGGAATAATCTTCCGATCAACCGCGTCTATCTTGAAGTGTACATCGATAACGCCAGGGCGATCCATCTCTATGAGAAGTGCGGGTTCACTGAATTCAAGAGGACCGATAAGGACATCTTCATGGAGATCATATCTCCTGCAAGGGAGGGCTGAGTCATGCCGCACAGTTCGGGAGGCGGCTCGCACGGAGGAGGTTCGCACGGCGGATCTCATGGAAGAGGTTCGGGCAATCACGTATCGCATCATTACTTTCCGGGAGCAAGAAGATACAGAAGGCACAGGCACGGATATGACGATGAGTATGTCTATGCCAGGAGCAAGCCGCAGAAGGTGGGAATATTCACAGTAATACTGGTATTGGCGTTCTCGGGCTTTGTAGGGTTCGGTACGTGCTCAGCATTGGGAGATAAGATCCCGCATAAGCTCGATCCGGTGTATACCTCACCTGCGGCTCATGTTGAAGATAAGATAGATGTCTTTGCTGACGATGAGAAGCTCGAGCAGGCTCTCGAACAGTTCGAAGAAGTATCGGGTATCTGCCCGGTGGTCCATACCGTCTACAACGAAGACTGGATAAATGAATACGCTGATCTTGAGTCCTATACATACAGCATGTATGTGGATAACTATCCTGACGAGCAGCATTTTGTAATAGTGTATTCGATCCCGGAGGATCAGGCGGAAGCATTCGCGAGCGGCGAGCTCGATGTTCCCGATTATGCCTGGGAGGCAGTTCAGGGCGATGAGACCGATCCGCTGCTTACAGAAGGCACATTCAGGCATTTTGCCAGGAAGCTTCAGGACCGGCTCGAAGAAGGAGAGGATCCCGGCAAGGCTATCGCTGAATCATTCGAAGACATCACCGGTTCTATCGACGGCACACTGAACTTCAGATCTCCGCTCGATGTGATAAGCATGGTATTCAACGTGATGCCTCTGATAATAGCGCTGCTCATAATTGGCTTTGCATCTGTCATTGTCATCCGTCAGTTCATCATGGACCGTAATACCGAGTATGAGGAAGTACCGCTCGATGTCGATCCCCTGCAGTCCGTGTACACAGGAACAGGCACCGGTGCCGCAGGTCAGGCGGTCGATCCTGCCGCGAAGATCGTAATGGGTCCTGCCAAAAATCTGATCATCGCGATCGTCGCGGCTCTGATAGCTGTGGTCATGCTGCCTTTTGTCCTCGTCGGACTCCTGCCTTTGATAGGCGGGATCGCGGCAGGTGACGTTTTTGTCTCTGTATTCGGTCTGATCTGGCTAATGGCATCAGGGGCAGGCTTCGTCATACCCCTTGTGTTATTCATAAAGTTCATCCGTAAGTACAGGCAGGAACGCAGGGAAGCCGAAGGAAGTTACGAAGAAGACAGATACGAAGAAGACAGACCGGATCCGTACGAAGACGACGACTTCTGACTTGCAAGACAGGGCAAAACAGGTAGAATAAGCCACATGCGTAAGTTTACCGTTACATCCGACATGAGTGGAAAGCACGTCGTAAAGGCGTGCCTGGATGCATTCCCGATGCTGAAGTCATCGGAGCTCTTCCATGCCCTGAAGCGTAAGGACATAAGAGTGGACGGCAAGAAGACTTCGCAGGATATAGCGGTGAAGGAAGGCCAGGAGGTAGAGGTCTGGCTGCCGGATGAGCTTTTCGGAAGGAAGGCGCCGAAGGCAGGAGAAGACAGGAAGGCCTCGTACAAGGTCGCTTTCGAGACCAAGGGCCTGCTCATAATAAACAAGCCGCAGGGCCTTGCGGTACATACCGGCAAGACGGTCGCTGACGGCACGCTGATAGACCTCATCCGCCGCGAGACCGGTTATGCGCAGGCAGAGCTCTGCCACAGGATAGACATGAATACCGGCGGTCTCGTCATGGTCGCCAAGAACAAGAAGGCGTTGGAAGACGCAGTCACGCTGTTCAAGGAAGGCCTCATCACCAAGAGATACCGTGCGATCGTGCTGGGTACTCCGGACGGAGGCGAGCCTGTCGTATATGACGACGGCACGGTAATGTATGAGATAAAGGCTTTCCTCGAGAAGACAAGGTCCGGCGAGGTCTACATCCACGACGAGCGCCAGGCGCATGATCTTCCCATCGCGACGAGATACAGGGTCATCAAGACATACAGGCCCGCCGATTACGGCATGCCGGAGATATCCGAGATCGAGTGCGAACTTGTAACCGGAAGGACACATCAGATAAGAGCGCAGTTCGCGCATTTGGGGTATCCTGTTATTGGCGACGGCAATTACGGCAGGAACAAGATCAATGTCGGCTTCAAGGCGGTCGGCGGAGCAAAGCTCAGACATCAGCAGCTCTACTCGACCGAGATAATCGCAGGCAAAGTCCCCGCAGGCAACATGCACGCCGACATATCAGGCAAGACGTTCAAGATAGCGCCCGAGTACGAGCTTGATTTTGCATCGCTCGGGATCAAGAGGTGAATATGGCAGACACAAGACCGATCGGAGTTTTTGATTCGGGTATCGGAGGCCTTACGGTCTTAAGAGAGATCTGGAGAGCCTGCCCCGGTGAGAGCACGGTGTATTTCGGAGACAATTCGAGGGCACCGTACGGCACCAAGTCGAAGAGCACCGTTATTAAGTACTCTCTCCAGAACATGAAGTTCCTGGAATCCAAAGACGTAAAGATGATAGTAATAGCCTGCAACACGGCGAGCGCATATGCGTATGAGACGCTGGCGGACAAGACGGACGTCCCCGTCATAGAAGTGGTAACGCCCGGCGCGGATGCAGCATGCAGGGCAACAAAGAACGGCAGGATCGGCATCATCGCGACAAAGGGTACGATCTCGACCGCGACATACCGCCATGCCGTTGAACGCCGCGCAGGCGAACTGGGCTTAGGCGGTATTGAGATCACCGAGCAGGCATGCCCGCTGTTCGTCTCCCTTGCCGAGGAAGGCTGGTGGGACACCGAAGTTGCAAGGCTCACCGCGCGTGAGTACCTCGCACCGCTGAAAGCAGCCGGCATCGACACTCTGGTCCTGGGCTGCACGCACTACCCGCTCCTCACCAAGGTTATCCAGGACGAGATGGGCGACGGCGTAAGGCTCGTCAACACGGGCGTCGCCACGGCAGAGGTCGTAAAGGAGGCACTCGCGAGGGAAGGCATCGCATCGGACGGTTCGGCTGGCTCGAAAGAGTTCTACACGAGCGACGATCCTGCGCTCTTCGAGAGCGTGGCATCACCCTTCCTGGGATCGGGGCTTCCTGCGGGAACGAAGCACTTCAATACGGACAGATATGACATATAAGGAATAAGAATAATGAAAGAATGTGTTTTTGCGGTTCATTCCGGAATGTACGAAGACCCCTTCTATGCGAGCGGCACCTATGATGAGTCCGAAGACTTCATCAAGTACATGTGGCGCGAGAAGCACAGCGAGAAGGAACAGGTCTCTGACTTCTCCCTGACGCTCGACAAGAAGACGAGGGTCTGCTCGGTCACGAGG
>R26__coassemble_1461_pt1 | contig 11746 bp, 10 predicted proteins | sample R26__metabat2_low_PE_020 | metagenome-assembled genome bin R26
GTATATCTGCTTATGATAGAAGCAAAGAACCTTACCATGATCTACGGAAACGGTCACAAGGCGACCGATGACATATCCTTTGAGATCAAGCAGGGAGAGATAGTAGGCTTTGCCGGACCGAACGGCGCGGGCAAGACCACAGTCATCAAGATGCTGACAGGCATTCTCAAACCGACTTCCTTAACTGCAGTCATCAACGGCCACGATATCGGCAAGGAGCCTATCGAAGCCAAGATGTCCTTTGCATACATCGCAGACAATCCGGATATCCTTATCCAGCTTACGGGACTTGAATACCTTCACTTCATCGCCGATATGTATGAGGTGCCTGAAGAAGTCAGGAAAGAGAAGATAGACACACTGTCTTCCAGATTCGGCATGAGAGATGTCCTTAACACCCAGATGCGCGAATATTCTCACGGCATGAGGCAGAAGCTCATGGTAATCTCCGCACTTATCCATAACCCTCCGGCATGGATCCTTGATGAGCCCATGACAGGTCTCGATCCTTCCGCCGCATTCGAACTCAAACAGATGATGAGGGAGCATGCCGCAGCAGGCAATGCCGTCTTATTCTCAACGCACGTTCTGGAAGTTGCAGAGCAGCTGTGCGACAGGATACTGATAATCAACAAAGGAAAGATAATCAACGAAGGTACTTTGGAGTCCCTGAAGAATGATCATCCGGGGCAGACTCTCGAAGAGATCTTCGTGAAGCTTACGGGAAATCCGGAGAATACAGATGAGTAAGATAGGTGCGCTGTACAAGGCATTCAAGTCCAATCTTGAGATGCCGAAGCCGAACGGTGAGAAGAAGGTAAAGATATATAACCGCTTCGGCATGATCGCATTTATCGGGATAATGGTCCCGGTATCTGTCATCGTCGGCTATGTCACATATGCTCTTACTGACCTTCTCAGCATGTTAGAAGACAACAATTACGTACTTCTGTCAGAGCTCGATATCATATCGGCCTTTGCCATGATCTTCGGCATGCTTCTAATGTTCAGCGTGTTGTTTTTCTCGTCAGACCTGAGATTCCTTACGGCTCTTCCGGTATCGCCTACGTCACTTTACGTGGCGAGGTTCTGGCATACTTTCAGGGCAGAGAATGTAATGACATCCAACGTGCTGTTTGCCATATACATCGGTTACTTCATCGCAGTGGCAAAGAATTCCGGGATAGCGGCGGCGCTTCATCCGGTCGCACTCGTCGCGGCCGTAACGGGCTTCTTCGGCTCTTTGCTGGTGCCTCTTATCTACTGCTCGATCATAGGCCTTCTGATGATGCTCGCACTTAAGCGCTTCAGAAGGGCAGATATCTATTACCATTCATCGATGGTTTTGTTCGTGATCTTCGCCGCGCTGTTCCTTCTGTCATTCAGGAGCTACGGCAGCGTCAGCACGATGAACTACATCGATACTCTTGTAACCGGCAACAACACCTTTACTGCCGTCTGCAATCTGTTGTTCCCGGCGAACTATCTGACGACGCTTGCCATAAGGACAGGCAGCATCCTGCCGCTTCTCGGCGCGGTGGTATTCATCGCGGCGCTGTATTTCCTTTCGGTATTCATCGCGCATCTGACTTATAAGGAGGGACTCTTCGCGGCGGCTGTCATCAGCAACAGGAAGACATCCCGCAGCAAGGCCGCTTCCGGCGGACCCAGGAAGATCTTTACCGCTCTTGTTATAAAGGAAGCCAAGGTCCTGATGAGGACCATGACATACCGCATGAACTGCGTCTATGCAAATCTCCTGTGGCCGATACTTGCACTGTTCGTCATGGTCGAGACACCCCGCAACAGCTTCCTGCAGGATTACAGTGACAGCCTCAGGGCAGGGGATGCGTTCAGTTCTGTGGTGCTGTTCGTGATAATCATCGCGGCGGCTTTCATCGCATCGGGACTTAATTCAATCGCATCCACATCGTTCACGCGCGAGGGCGTACACCTCGACATGCTCAAATATCTTCCCGCACCTCTCGAAGATCAGATCCGCGCGAAAGTGCTCATAGCGGTACTGTTTACTTTCGTGCCCGAGGCTGTGGCCGTGATCATGGTATCGGCAAGTCTGGGGCAGTTTGCGATGATGCCTATGTATGTCCTCGTATCGCTGGTGTGCATAATCATCGCGACGGTGGTGGGAGTGGTAATGGATTCCATCTCGCCTTATACGATATGGTCGGATGAGTTAAGTGCGCTGAGAGGCAACCTCAACTGCTTCTTCAATCTCGCGGCGGAGATGGTCGCGGCGCTGCTTGCGGGAGCCGTGTCTTACGGTATCTTTGTCTTGTCAGCCAGTGCCGTCATTACGATCGTCATAGTGACTCTGCTTCTCGTGGCAGGCGGTGTTATCTGCGTTATCTCCGGTCTTCCCGGGGTCAGGAATAACATAGAGCTTCTGAAGTGATCCCGAACAGTAAAGAAGCAGCCCCGAAGAACTGCTCCTTATATCCCCATTTTATCCGATGATCCGTATTACTGGATCATTATCTGGATCTGCGGCTGTTCGCCTATGGCGTTCTCACCCGGTACTACAGTGATCGTGTAGTGGTCTGCCTTGAGATCGACGTTATAAGTGAATGTCCTGATCGTACCTTCCGGCACTTCGGCATTTATGATGTTGCTTCCGCTGTCGCCGTCTATCCTGATCGTGTAATCTCCTTCGGCATTAACGAGGACTACCATTACCGTAGCCTGGCAGTCTTCTTCAATATCGAAGTCGAGCATCGAATTCTCCATGGAATCAGCAGTTACTTCGTAGCTGATGGTGGAGTTGAGGACTGCATTCTTTGAGCCGGCATAAGAGGTGACGGCTATTCCCGATACGAGCATGATGACTGACATGATGCCTGCGAAGAGGAACCTGATCTTCCTGTGTGACTTCGGATCTATCAGCATGGCTCCGAGTACGATGAACACGGGAGCGAGGAAGCCGAGAACAAGGTACAGACCGAGAGCTGGGAGCATATCGACAGATGCTGAGTTTGAGGCGGATACTCCCGCATTTGTGCCGATATAACTTATCAGGCTCGCACAGCAGTTTACAGAGAAGTGCATCAGCATATTGAGAATGAAATTGTTCTTCTTAACCAGTACATATGTAAGGCATGCGCCGAGGAGTGCCGTGTTGAAGAACCTGAGGAATGACACATGGTTGATGCCGAAGAAGATCGCCATGATGAGCACGATGACCCAGTCTTTTTTGATCGATCTGAAGTGGGCAAGGATCGCACCTCTGTGGATCGCTTCTTCGCAGATGGCAGGCATCAGCGCTACCACCAGTATCATGACGGGCAGGCTCATGCTGCCGTACAGCATGTCACTCATCTCGGCAGCCTCGTTCATTGTCTGAGGGAAGAGAGTGCCGATAAGACCTACGCTTGTGATCCCGATCATCGAACCGCCGAGAACAAGGATCAGGGAACCGGCGATATCTCTGAACTTCGGCATCCTGATGGGGAACATCTCCTTAAGAGGGATCTTCCTCACAAGCGCATAGACGATCGCTATAGCAAGGAACAACAGTTCCGTTGCCACCAGTCCCGGTATGCCCCAGGCCAACTGCATCGGTGAGCAGACGAATATGAAAATTGCCATTACTGCCGCGAACAGTACAAATCCCTGCCAAGGGCGCAGTTTTTGCTGAACACTTATTTTTTCCATAAGTATTTCCTCCGTTGAAATAAATTGTGTTTTTGATCAGGATGTTTTACTCGTGTATTGCACGTTCCTTCTTGAGCTTGCTTATCTTAATGAATGTCTTGACCGCTGAGATCGTAGCTCCGATGCACAGACTGAGCAGGAACACGCCGCATATTAAGTTGACCGGGGCGAACGCTCCCGTGCCGCCAAATGCTATCCAGAGATTTAAGACGGATGTTAAGAATGTCAGCACCGCTGCGAAGATCAGGTATCCGCCGGATATCTTCATGCTGTCAATCGTCGAATCGATATCCGAGTAGACTTCGATCCCTTCAGGGTATTCTTCTGCCAGAGCTCTCGTATATACCCAGCACACACCGGGATAATTGATGCAGCATACGACCTTGATACCCATTTCCTCGAGGAACCTGAAGTACTTCACGTTCTCGGCGCTTCCGCTGTGTCCTTTGAGTATGAGCGTCTTGTATGTGTACTTCCCGGGTTCTGTCTCATCGAAAGTAAACGTTAACCTTCCCGCATGCTCAAGGGAATAACCGTGTGCTGCCATCTCGTTGATCCAGGCCTGCTCCTTCTCGAGCTCCCAGACGAAATACAGTTTGTGGAAGACTCTGCGCATATCAGTTACCTCCCAGCAGGCGGTTGCCGTTATCGACCAACTCGGTAAGTCTTGCAAGTTCCTCTTTGAGTACATTGAGACCGCTATTGGTAATGACGTATTCCTTCTTGCGGCTCTCGGGATTCTCGGGGAGGGCATCGATCCATCCCTTGTCGACGAGAGAATTGAGAGCACCGTAAAGTGTGCCAGCCGCGAGCTTTACGCGGCCCTTCGACAGTTCTTCCACATTCTGGATTATCCCGTATCCGTGGAGCGGCTTCTGCAGCGACAGCAGGATGTAGAAGACGGCTTCCGTTAATGCTAACTGCGGCATTTCCTTTTCCCCTTTCATTATATCGGCTTCCGATATATCGTAGCTCGAGTATATCGTCTCCCGATATAGTTGTCAATAGGCAGTTGCTTAAGAAGCTCTTTTGCGTTGATACCTGCTATCGCACCGTGATATAATCTTGGTATCAAAAACTGTTGGAATGCCCGACATTACTATATTTCAGGACCGGTGACTGATCAGTATGGAAAACAGAGAGCAACAGACAGAACAGTTATTAAAAGGCATCTACAGACTGTGTGCAGGAAGAGAAGATTGCACCGGCTGTCCGTTCTATGATGCGAAGTGCGTTTTCGAAGAGCCGAAGCCCAGAACATGGTTTGAAGAAGAATCCGCGAAGGTTCAGGAAGCACCCGCAGCTCCTGCTGCGCCTGCACCTGCCGCTGCCGAGCAGCCTGCGGCAAAGGAAGATACTGCCGGAACATGGCTCGTCAGCACCACGATGGGAAGCGTTCTCACAAAGTATGTCTACATCTGCTCCAAGTGCGGTTACCGCAAGGAATCCTATCTGTCCATAGCACCCACGACATTCTGCCCTGAGTGCGAGAAGAGAAAGCTCGCTGAGTGATTACCCTTAAGTTTTGATAACGCTCCATGCATCGACTAACCTGTCGATGCTCCAAGCTGCATTGGCGGGACTGGTCGACGGCAGGCATATGGCTCCGCGCCCGGTGACCGGCTGAGTGTATCTGCAATAGAGCTGATATGCTTTCCTGCCGTTCACATAGATCTGCCGGATATGAGCATGATTCAGGATGATATCAAGATCATTGACCTTTACATTACGGATGCTGGCGTCGGATGATCCGTCTATCTCACACGAACAGATGACATCCCATAGTGCGATGTGATTGCGGAGGAGGAAGGACTTCTTCTCCTCGATGGTCTGCGGCGTCTCCTCTTCGAGAACAGCAGCCGTTACACGCCAGAAACGGTTCTGCGGATGACCATAGAAAAACCCTGCTTCTCTGGACTTGACCGAAGGGAAGCTGCCGAGGATCAGTACTTCAGACCGCCCGTCAAAGACAGGCGGGATGGGGTGGACGATCATTGCGTAAACGTTCCGTAGGCGGCCACGGCCTCGTCTATCGTCATATCGCCCCTGCCTACGCTATAGACTGCCTGCCTAACCTGAATGAGTGCATCATCAGACAGACCGATAACTTCAGGGGACAGGACCCTGGCTTCGGGAATGTTGATAGACTTCCCGATCTCATCGATCCAGTCGGTGTTCTTCAGAAGATCCATACTCTGATAGGAGATATCATACTCATCGGCCGTGCCGACCTTCGGACGCGTTGACAGACCTGTGAGAGTATCGAGCAGGACCAGATGTGCGGAAGTATTCTCGAGTACATGGGACGAACGGATGTATTCGATCGCCTCATCAATGGTCATGTTGCTGCTGTTGATGTACTGCGCCCAAACATCACAGACACGCTGTTCGCCTTCCAGATAATTCTCGGTCACGTTCTCCATTGTGACCGTAGTGTTCTCGAAGTATTCTATCTGCCTGCGGTAATAATCCTCGCTCTCGTATCCGGAGTAGAGTACTACGAAGCTCAATATTGCTGCTATTATGACAACATTGACTATAACGATTAAGAACTTTCTCATACTCTGCAACGATACTCCTTAGGAACACGGGCGGACTTACATATATAATGAACACTTAAATTTTACATTGTGAAACAAACGAACTTGATACTCTTTGCAGAATTTTAACGCAATTATTACATTCGCTTCGCAGTGAGCCTGGCATATTGAGTGAGATTAAGGATACGGTTTGCCAGTTATGCTTTGGTCTTATAGAATTAGAAAATCGTATAATATTGTATTAAGAAGTGTTTCGCTCAGGGGTATCGCTTTTTCCGCTGTCTTTGTGGTGGCCGGAATAGTTATCACATTCATTGGTGTCAGAGAGTCAGTACTGTACCATTCGGAACCTGTAAGCACAGAAGAACTTCAGAGTTCCTTTGAGGATGATACCCGAGTGAAGCTGTCATGCTACCGGGTGGCAGGTGTTTTCGATATGCCCGGGTATTCCTACTTTATTATCGAATACAGCGAAGGCAACTATTGTCTGGTCGAGACTACCAAAGACAAGTACTTTTATCTTCAGCTCACGGCACAGGACAAGAGAAAGATTACAGAGCAGGATTTTGTGATCGAGGGCTATCTGTATCACTTAAAGGACTATCAGTTGGACGGCGTCCGGGATGCCTTGTCTGAGCAAGGCATAGAATCCTCTCAGATCGATATAATGGGTGGTCATGCCGTAAAGATCCTTACAGAAGAGTATTCGCTGATCATAATAGGTCCGCTGATGAGCCTGACGTCTGTAGGCGCTTTTTGTTAAGCAGATGGCTGTTCAAACATAATAGGAATACAACATGAATGATATAATGAATCTTCCGGGAGGGTTCATGAGGAAGACCGTTTCGAGTTTTTGGTACAGCAGGTAACACTATGGATGATATTACTGATTCAATTTGCATCAAAACGGCTGAAACGGATGAGGAATTGTGCGGTAGGGGATACGTGCACTGTACTTCATGGCAGGAAGCATACAGAGGTATCGTAAGTGACCGGTATCTTGATACGATGACCGTAGAGGCTACAACGGCACGTGCGCGGCAGAACCCGGAAAACACTCTTATAGCTAAGGACAAAGATAAAGTCGTAGGATTTGCAGTATACGGTCCGTCGAGAGATGAAGACCTGCCGGATGCGGGAGAGGTTATAGCGATCTATGTCCTCTCAGAGTACTATGATCGGAAGGTCGGATACAGATTGATGAATGAAGCGATCTCAAGGCTTGGCGAATGCAAGACCATATTTGTGTGGGTTTTGGAGAAGAACGAAAGAGCCATTCAGTTCTATCACAGATACGGTTTTGAATTTGACGGATGCAAAAAGCAGTGGAATCTCGGCTCTCCGGTCACGATAGTCAGAATGAGAATGAATAGAGATGTCGTAAACAGAGGATTAGTAAAAAGAAAAACCTCTCAAACATAATGCCTGAGAGGTTTATTTGGCGGAGACGGTGGGATTCGAACCCACGTGCCGGTAACCCGGCAAACGCATTTCGAGTGCGCCCCGTTATGACCACTTCGATACGTCTCCATAGCGGTATTATTATAGCAACTTTTGGGTTTAAGTACAGTTTTATTTTATCCTCGTTTGCGTTATCCTCTTTGCATGGAAACCAGATGGAACAAGTACTATCCCGAATGGACCGGAGATGGTTATGTAAAGCCTTCCGGCACGATGTATTCGCGCCTTGCCGAAGTGTGTAAGGAGCAGCCTTACCGCACGGCATACGAGTACTATTCCCTGAAGGTAACTTATTCCGATATGCTCAGTCAGGTAGATACCGCTGCAGTTATGTGGCAGAAGCTGGGCGTCACCGCAGGCGACGGCGTTTGCCTCTGTATGGGCGGCTGTCCCGACATCGTTGTCTCGATCTATGCTTTGGACAAGCTGGGGGCTGTCATATCGCTTTTGGTTCCGGATTCTACGGCTGAGGAATTCGCTGAGTTCTGCAACGGCATCGGCGCCAGGTATGCCCTGATGTCATTCAACCAGTACCGTAACTGGTCCGGAGCCGTAAAGGACACGGGCATCTGCAAGGTCCTTATCGGCAAGTACCGGGATTTCCTTCCGACGGGTATTTCCGTTAAATACCGCATGAGCGGTATAGCAGAGTATGACCGCGTGTGCGAGCTCAATTCCGAAGTTCCTTCCGCACTCTGGAAGACTGAGTTTGCCGCTGCAGGTGAAGCAATGTCGGCTGAAGAATATAAGGAAGTTCCCGCTTCGGATTCGAGCGAACATATATCCTTCAGGTTCGTCTCGACTCTGCGTGACCGTGATGTCGTGGCGATAGAGGCGGATGACAGGGCGATCAACACCGCATCTGATATATCCTCCATCATCTTTGCCCGCTGCGAGAAGAAGAACGGCGCACCGCTCAGGGTGCTGTGCCTTAACGAATACTGCTATGTCTACGGCTTCCTGATGGGAATACATAATGTGCTTCTGTCGGGACAGACGTTGCTTATCTATACCTGGTTCGAGAGCAATAACATCATGCCGCCGATCCGTCTGTACAAGCCGGACACGCTGGTCGCTTTCTCCGGAACACTCGCGAGGCTCAATGCTTCCTCCGGTTCCATTCAGGCCCTGAAGCGTGCCAGGTTCCTCTTCAGCGCCGGAGCACCTCTCACATTGGCGCAGAAAGCGGGTATCGTCGACCTTATGGCTGACCTCGGGGTCAAGCCTGAGATACACTCGTTCTACGGCAATTCGGAACTGTTCGAATGCCTTTACTGCATGCCTGAACTCGACAGCGAAAGTGCTGTCGGCATACCTCTGCCTGATGTTCTGGTCAAGATCGTCGACAGGGCGGCGTTCCTCGACATGCCTGTCGGCAGGGAAGGGGAGTTCGCGGTGCACTCACCGGCGATGTGCAGATCGTTCCTCATGCGCGACGGTACGCACTACAATCCGTTCCGCAAATTATCCGACGGAAGATCCTGGCTTCTCACGGAGGACATAGGCATCGAGAACGAAGGCGGAGTCTTCTTCCGCTACGGAAGTGTCCGCGGCGGCTTCAAGATCAAGAGTGCAACGGTCTACCCGTCCAAGGTCGAGAAGATTATTGAACTCGTTGCCGGCGTGAAGGCCGTCGCGTGCGTGGTAACGGATACTGTCGAAGGTCCGGTGCTTACGGCTGCGGTCGTGCCCGAAGAGGATTATTTCTATGACAACGATGCCATGCAGAAGCTTGAGGAGAGGATCAACCAGGAGTGTGATTCGATGCTCGCGGAACCGATGCGTCCCGCTGATATCTGCTTCTTTGCGGCCATTCCCAAGTCTTCGAACGGCAGGTTTGATTATGCGGAACTCGGCAAGAGGGTAGACGAGATCCGTGCGCAGATGGAAGACATCGACGAAGCTGACATCGAGGCGGATATAGAATAATTCTTCTCCATGTGTTGACATAGTAGCAAAAGCGTACTATCATACAACAGTAAGTATCACCACGAGACTAAGTGCGTCTTGATGAGAGTGCGCTTGGGAAATGCTATAATGCTATGGTCATTCTTATGGATGACCGTTCAGAAAGCGTTTAATTTATAAGGGGGATTTATAAATGAAAGACTTTACAAAACGTTTGACAGCTTCAGTGCTCGTCTTATCGGTCTGTGCGTCATTCGCCGGTTGTAATCTTGCTTCGCTCCTCGGTTCGGGTTCGAAGAAGGATAAGGACAAGGATGACGATGACGAAGGCGGCAGCTGGTTCAAGACAGAAGCGAGCGAGCCTGCGGAATCTGATCCCGATGTTACCGACCCTGTACAGACAGACCCTGTCGTATATGTTCCCGGTGATTATATCGAGACTTCCGATGAACTGACTTATGCTGACACTGTTGCCACATACGATGAGCTTCACCCTGCAAAGGCACCCGGAACCGTGACAGGCCAGGATGCGGTAGATCTTCTTAATGAGATCGAAGCAGATGCCATCAAGCACAGCGTCACATGCTATGCAGATGCGGTCATCGTATTCGAGAGCCCTGAGAACTACGGCCTTGAATTCGACGATGTCACATGGGGTGACGCGATCACGGATATCGCAGACTATCCGACGGAGAAGGCTTACTATGACGAACAGCTCGAGAAGCTCTATTCCATCGACTACGAGTCTCTTGGCACTGACGACAGGCTCTTCTACGACAAGATCGTATATGACTATGAGAACTATTCTTACGCGTACAGCTATACTTCGTTTGAGTACTACACAATGTGCTTCAATCCTCTCGTAGGACCTCAGGCTGACCTGTTCTTCGTGCTCGACGTATTCTCCTTTGAGACAGTCGAGGATGCAGAGAACTATATCAAGCTCCTTGAGGATATCGACAGATACTACGAGCAGATGATCAGCTATGAGGAAGAGCGTGCTTCTTACGGCTTCATCTCATCTCCCACGAGCTATGAGGAAGCTGCAGAGAGCTTCGACAACCTCGTAAAGCAGACAGATGACTGCTTCCTCTATGACACATTCGAGGAGAGACTCGACAACATCGACGGCCTCTCGGATGCAGACCGCGAGAGACTCATCCAGGAGAACGAAGATGCGATGAAGAACGTCGTTTTCCCCAAGATGCAGGACTGCGCTGACCGTCTCAGAGCTCTTGAAGAACTGAACGGACAGGATGCAGGACTCTGCATGTACAGAGGCGGAGACGCTTACTATTCATGGCTCTGCATGGTACAGTCCAACAGCAGCATGTCCATCGAAGAGTCTATGGCACTCTGCGATGAGGAAGTAAGTGCAATGACCGACGAGCTCCTTGCCATCGTTGGCTCCGGCAGCTATGACTGGTACTACGATTACATGGATCATGACTACACCAAGGGTGATGTGTTCGATAACCTCGACTACCTCTATGAGTGCGTTGCGGATGATTATCCGGCTATCCCTGCTCATGAGTACTATCTGATGGAAGTTCCGGAAGTATTCGAAGATGATTTCAGCCCTGCTGCTTACCTCGGCTATCACCTCGATAACTACGACTCCAACATGCTCATCATCAACAACGGCAGCACAAGCTCCGATGTAGGTATCACATTCGCTCACGAGGGTTATCCGGGACACATGTTCCAGTCTCTGTACACAAGATCTGCAACAAAGCATCCTTACATGTATCTTGCTGACTCCGTCGGCTATGCAGAGGGATGGGCAGTATATTCCGAGACATATGCGATGCTGAACTACTTCGCAGAAGACCCCGATTCAGCAAGCGTAAGATTCATCTACCTCGATGACGTCGCAAACGTTATGGTCACGGCAGCTCTTGATTACGGCATCCACGTTGAAGGCTGGACCATCGACGACTGCGTTGATTACTTCAACACGGCAATGGGCGACCTCTACGGAGTAACTGCAGATTCACTCAGCGAGTACTACACGCTGCTCGTTACGACACCCTGCTATTCCGTCAAGTACGGCATGGGCTTCATCCATACAAAGCAGATCATGGAGAGAGCTCACGAGAACTTCCCGGATGCAACGGATCTCGAGATCCACACGGCATATCTGAACTGCCTTACGACAAACTATGAGG
>R26__coassemble_1493_pt1 | contig 11579 bp, 9 predicted proteins | sample R26__metabat2_low_PE_020 | metagenome-assembled genome bin R26
GTAAATATATAGAACGGCGTCAATATTGACGCCGTTTTATGTTGCCGGAAATCAGAAGAATCACTAAATATAAAAAATTTCCAAGAAATTACAAATTATCTATTGCATTAAAGGAATATTACTAATAAAATACATTTGTGGTGAAAAGAGGAGAAAGCTCCCATTCTCGTGGAGCAAAGTGGTGCTCAAGTGAGAAAGGACCTTATATTACCACAATATCAGGCTGATAGAGACTCAAAATGGCAAGAGACATCAAGAAGATCGATGCTAAGGGGAGATTTTTTATCCCCGCAAAGCAGAAAGAGAAGCTCGGAGAAGAGGTTGTTGTAACCAACAGCCTTGATAAGGGTTATCTTTGCGTCTATTCGAAGGACCGTTTTGAGAACGTGGTCAAGCCGCAGATACGAGAACTCAACAAGATCTCTCCGGCAGCCCGTAAGATCGAGATGGCGATAATCTTCGAAGCGAGCGAAGTCAATGTTGACTCGCAGGGAAGGATACCCGTCATAAGCGAACTGTGGGAGAGGATCGAGGCCAAGCCCGGCGATGAGATCTGCGTATTTAACAACGACGATAAACTGCTGATATGCACGAAGACATTCTATGACGGTGAGGATCACGACCTCACGGGACTGGAAGGATTGGAGACATTGTTCAATGTTACAGGGCTCTGAGTATAAACATATATCGGTTCTTCTCAGAGAGTCCATGGAGGCTCTTAACATCAAGCCTGACGGCACATATGTTGACTGCACTGCAGGCGGCGGCGGACATTCCGCTGCGATCGCTGCAAGGCTCAGTCCCAACGGTACCCTGATCTCCATCGATAAGGATGATTCGGCACTCGGCAAGTGCATGTTAAGAAGAGAAGAGTGCTTCTCAAATATCAACTGGATGCCTGTCAAGTCCGACTACGGTGACATAGATGACGTACTGGACAGCATGAAGATAAAGAGAGTTGACGGCATCCTTGCCGACCTGGGCGTATCTTCCTACCAGCTGGACAATGCAGACAGAGGATTCTCATATATGCATGACGGCCCTCTCGACATGAGGATGGACCTCGGTGAGAGCCGCACGGCTGCAGACGTCGTTAACCGCTATACGAGAGAACAGCTCATCAAGGTCTTCACCGATTACGGCGAAGAACGTCATGCGGGAAGGATCGCCGACGGCATCATCGAGAGACGTAAGGTAAGACCTTTTACAAGAACGGTAGAACTGGCGGAAGCCATTAAGGAATATATGCCCGGTCACGGCAGAGGAGAGGATCAGCACCCCGCAAGGCGCTGCTTCCAGGCTCTGAGGATCGAGGTCAACCATGAGCTCGACGGAGTCGAGAACCTTGTGACAAACGGCATCAGATACCTCAATCCGGGCGGAAGGTTCGCGATAATCTCCTTCCATTCGCTCGAGGACAGGATCGTAAAGGAAGGATTCAGGAAGGCGGAGAATCCGTGCACATGCCCGAGGGATTTCCCGGTGTGCGTATGCGGCAAGAAGCCTTTGGGAACGGTAATAACAAAGAAACCTATAGAACCCGGTGATTTTGAGAGATTCGAGAATCCGAGATCACACAGCGCAAAGTTAAGAGTATTTGAAAGGAACGACAACGAACAGTATTTCTGATCAGCAGTAAGCAGGTGAGGGGTTATGGCAGTTAAGGAACACAGATCTTATAACAGAAAGGGAGACAAGGACCTGTACGAGGCCCTGTCTGCACGCCGCACTAAGCTCACTTACAAAGACGGTGCAGTAATGCCTTCTGATGAGAAGATCTACGTCGAGGAGAAGCTCGACATAGTTCCCAATGAATACCGCAACATTCCCGACATGACCGTCAGCTACGAGGACGTTAACCGCAGAAGCCACGAGCGCATGATCGAGCGTGAAGACCCGGCAATGCACAAGGAGCAGAAGCACAGGGCCAGAAAGCTCACTGCAAGGAACTTCTTTGAGACCTTCGTATGCGTCAGCTTCGTAGTTCTCGTCGGCGTATTCATCATGCTCCTTCTGTATCCCCAGACAGAGCTGTCCGAGCTTGCAAGGGATAACTCCAACCTCAAGGACCAGATCAACAGTCTCAAGACTCAGATCCTTGACGCAGAAGAGAATGCGAACCAGATAACCGACATGGATACGATCCGTGCGCAGGCTCTCGCGCTCGGTATGCAGGACCCGAACCAGAATCAGGTCGTAAATCTTCCTGTTCCGAATAATGATTCCCTGAAAACAGTGGTAACATATAACACGGACGGCATTAATGATGAGATGCTCGCTGATTCTGAAGACGCGCTCGCGGCATACTATCAGCAGCATCCGGAAGCCTGAGCCGCCGGAGGTCAGTAGATGGAAAACGGTAATCCTGCCGTTCATCCCGAAGAGTATAAGAACAGAGGTAATTCCTCTAAGGTGGTTACCATCGCCATGTTTGCTTTCATGGCGGTGTTCTTTCTGTTCCTGATCTATAAGCTCTACGACATCACGGTCATCAACAATAAGATATATGCCGTTGCCGCTGCCGATCAGCAGTGGTCGCTCATGACATATCCCGCCGAGCGCGGCATGATCTACGACTGCAACGGTACGCCGCTCGCTTCGAACACATACGACTATACCGTCGTTTGCTCTCCTTCGCAGGTCAAGAGCTCCATTCTCTCGAGAGAAGAGATCATCACCGCATGCATCGATTATCTCGGCGTTACCTATGAGAAGATGGACGGCATACTTCCGATCGACCCCAACGACATCAACGATGAGAGGAATGCTGTGGCAGGATGCGACGTTACCAAGAACATCCCTGCCGAGACGAAGGATGCTTTCGAAGCGTACCTCAAAGAAAACAAGGTATCGGGCTTCGGTTTCGTCGCGGTTCCGCAGAGATATTACAATTACGGCAGCCTTGCCGCACAGGTAATAGGATATGCGAAGAACGACGGCGTAAACCTCACCGGTCTGTACGGACTCGAGGCATATTACAACGATATCCTGTCCGGTACTGACGGCTACAGATATTCGGAGACGGACGAGATCACGGGCGGCGTACTGCCTTATTCCGAGGCTACGTCCCTGCCTGCGCAGAACGGTTACAACGTCGTTCTGAACCTCGACGTCAGCATCCAGAGGATCGCAGAAGAAGCCTGCTATGAGGCATATGAGAAATACCAGCCGATAGACGGTGTCTGTGCCATCGTGATCGACCCTTATACCGGCGCGATCCTGGCGATGGTATCGCTCCCCAATTACGACCTTAACGATCCGTACGGCATGCCTTACGGAATGGATATCAACACCTGGAACTTCATGTCTGACGACGACAAGATCCAGTACATAATGGGTAACTGCTGGCGTAACCGCTGCGTATCAGATACATACGAGCCGGGTTCCACGTTCAAGGCTCTCACGACCTGCATCGCCATGGAAGAGAACCTGACGAACTAGGACGAGGTCTTCAGCGATGCGCCCGTGCAGATCTCGGATTATTCGATATCCTGCTGGCTGCAGAAGTCCGGCGGATACAACCACGGTGAAGAGACTCTCACCAAAGCGTTCGAGAACTCATGCAACCCGATCTTCGCACAGCTCGCGCTCAGGATCGGCGTATCCAAGTATTATTCCTATGTCCGCATGCTCGGCTTCTACGACATCACGGGCATCGATCTTCCTGCGGAAGGAAAGGGCATCTTCCACTCCGATCCGCAGCAGCTCGATATGGCCTGCCTTTCTTTCGGCGAGTCAGCGACGGTTACCCCGATCCAGCTCCTCATGTCCTACTGTGCGATCATCAACGGCGGCGACCTTCTCGTTCCGCACATCGCGAAATACATCACCGACTCCGACGGCAACATCGTGGACGAGATCGAACCGGAAGTTGTACGTACGGTATTCTCCGAAGATACGTGCGCCAGGGTCAGGGCCCTCATGGAAGGAGTTGTCTCCGACGGTACCGGTTCTGCAGGTAAGGTTCCCGGATATAACGTGGCAGGTAAGACCTCCACATCGACGATCGAGACCGGTGAGCTCGCAGGATGCCACGTACTCTCGTTCTCATGCTATGCTCCCGCGGACAACCCGAAGATCGCAGTCCTCGTTGTTATCAACAAGCCTAAGGATCACTCCGTAGGTTCATCTTCCGCTGCATCCACGGCTGCGAAGATCGTTGAAGGAACGCTTACATACATGGGTGTCGAGCGGAAGTTCAATGAAGACGAATACGAAGAGCTCCTCAAGGAATTCTATGTCCAGAAGGTCGACGGCATGTCCGCTTCCGAAGCCGCTTCCAAGATCTCCACAAACGGACTTTCCACTCTCTACGGAACGCTCGATATGGATGCCGATACCATAGTTGCTCAGACATATCCGAGCTATACCGCGACGCTCTATAAGACGGGCGTGGTCGTAATGTATCCTGAGGGAGTTACCGAGTCGCAGTTCCTCACCACGAAGGTGCCGAACCTGCAGGGAATGACTGCCATCGAATGTATCGAGGCATGCCTGGATCTGAACCTCAACTGTAAGATCGACGGTGATGTCGGCGGCGTCTGCGTATCGCAGGATTATGCGATAGGCGACACGGTCTATGCCGGCGAGATAATACACGTTACGCTCGTTAAGGATGCCGTGGTCGAGACGACCGAGCCTGAGGAGACGGCTCCTCCGGAAGACGGCACGGTAAGCGAGGACGGAGTAGTGACGGATATCGCTCCGCCGCCGGATGATGAAGAAGGCGAGATAACTGAAGGCCAGGATACCTGATACTGACGTTATCTTTCACATAAAACACGCGGTCTGAACGGATTTTCTTTCTATATTGCCACGATGACTTTTCTTAATTTTATTTTATTATTAAGTGATGTTTGATGATTGAGGAGTCTGCGATGTTATTGTCCGAGATATTGGGAGTAGAAGAATACCGCGTTATATCCGGTTCTGTTTCCTGCAACATTACTTCAGTAGAATACGATTCCAGGAAGATACAGTCCGGGAGCCTTTTTGTCGCGATAATCGGATTCGCTTCCGACGGACACGGCTTCATCCGCCAGGCTGCGGATAAGGGAGCTTCGGCTGTCCTGATCGACAGCAGAAGGACCGGCAATACTCCGGAAGAACTCATAGAGATCTGCGGCGATTCATGCACCATAGTGGAAGTATGCGATACGAGAAGATTCCTCGCGCTCGCTTCCGCAGCATTCGCATCACATCCCGAGAGAGACATATCGATCTGCGGCATCACAGGAACCAAGGGCAAGACGACTTCGACTTTCATGCTCCATGCGATACTCGAGCAGGCGGGGAAGAAGGCAGGCCTCATCGGCACTGTCCGCAATGTCATAGCAGGCGAGGTCATCCATGCTGAGCATACAACGCCTGAGGCAAAGGACATCTTCGGAATGCTCAGTAACTTAAGAGATGCCGGAATAGACAATCTCGTAATGGAGGTCTCATCCCAGGGTCTTAAGCTCGACAGGGTTTACGGCATAAGATTCAAGTGCGCATGCTTCACGAATCTCTATGAAGATCACATCGCACCGAATGAGCATCCCGATATGGAAGACTATATGAGATGCAAGCTCAAGATCTTCGATAACTGTGAGTATGGCATCGTCAACACTGACTGCGAGGCAGGCAGGCAGGCTGCAGAATACGCAGAGCCCAAGTGCAAGCTCATAACATACGGCCTTGAAGAAGGCGTTCAGGTCAGGGCGACCGAACTTACAAAGAAGAGGAAGGGACATGTGACCGGAACCGAATTCACGCTCACGAGCCCCTTCTATAACGGCAGGGTGTTCACCGCGCTTCCCGGAGAATTCAATGTGTATAACGCTCTCTGTGCGATAAGCTGCGCAGGCGTGATGGGCGTTGACTTCGACTATGTTAAGCAGGCGCTTGAGCAGATCAGCGTGCCCGGAAGAGTGCAGCCTGTCGCTAACGATCTCGGCATATCCGTTCTTGTTGATTACGCACACAATGCGGCAGCCCTGGAGAGCGTTATCAAGACGCTGAGAGAGTACACCGAAGGCAGGATCATAACCGTGTTCGGCTGCGGCGGCAACAGGTCCGTAACGAGAAGATATGAGATGGGAGAAGTGTCCGGCAAGCTGTCCGATCACACCGTGATCACATCAGACAACCCCAGGAACGAAGCACCCGAAGCGATAATAGAAGACATTATCACCGGAATATCCAAGACGGACGGTGAATATGAAGTAGTGCAGGACCGCGCGGAAGCGATCTGCAGAGCCATAGAGATGGCAAAGCCCGGAGATACCGTTCTCATTGCCGGCAAAGGCCATGAGGATTATCAGATCTTCGCGGATAAGACGATACATTTTGATGATCTTGAGCAGGCACAGCTTGCGGTAGAGAAAGCTGAGGCTGAGCGCAGATGAGACAGATGTTTACCCTAGACGAAGTAAGACACGCCATTGGCGGCCAATTGATATCCAGGAAGGAGCAGCCTGTTTTCGATACCTCGATAGTCATATCGGGTGTGTCGACGGATACGAGGACGGTTGCCGAGGGCGATATATTTTTCGGAATAAGAGGCGAGAGCTTCAACGGATGCGAGTATGCGGGACAGGCGATAGACAAGGGTGCCTGCTGCGTCGTCGTGGACGATGAGTCGTATATACCCGAAGGCGGCATCGGTATCGTCGTAGAAGATACGGTAAGAGCGCTCGGACTTCTTGCAGGACACTACAGGTTCAAGATCGGTGCAAAAGTCATCGCGGTAACCGGTTCCGTCGGCAAGACATCCACCAGGAATATCATCGCAGACGTGCTCAGGACAGGTCTTCGTGTCCACAGCACAAGCGCAAATAACAACAACGAGATAGGCATGTCCAAGACTATCTTGGAAGCTCCCGAAGACACACAGGTAATGGTGCTCGAGATGGGTATGAGGGCGCTTGGCGAGATCTCCTATCTCACGGCCATAGCAAGGCCTGACATCGCGGTAATAACCAATGTGGGTTATTCGCATATCGGAAGGCTTGGCTCGAGAGAGAACATAATGAAGGCGAAGATGGAGATCGCGGAAGGCCTTACAGACGGCGGTATCCTGGCTGTCAATGCAGACGACGGCAGCCTTCTCAGATATGCCATCAAGACGGTTCCGTTCAATCAGCTTATTGCTGCCGTATCCGTCAACGACGGAACGAGTGAACCTATTCCCGCGGGATGCCCCGTGGCGATATCTGCCGAGAACATCACCGAAGATGAGTCCGGCATGGAATTCTCCGTCAGATTAAGAAGAATGGACAATGAGTATAACTCCGACTGCAGGCTCAAGGTCCCCAGCCACGGAGCGTTCGCTGTCCGTAACGCAGTCTTCGCACTGTTCTGCGCCTTCATGTGCGGCCTTCTGAACGACCGCAAAAACCTCGCTCCGATCAAGGAAGTCATTGCCGGGACAGGTCTCGGCGAAGGCAGGGGCAAGGTAATAGAGACGAAGAAGTATCTTATCGTGAATGACGCATACAATGCCGCACCTGAGTCGATGGAGAACGCATTCAGGAGTTTCTCCTGGACTGCAAAGGGAAGAAGGCAGATCGCAGTATTGGGCGGAATGCTCGAACTCGGTGATTTTGCACCTTCTCTTCACGAGATGACAGGTAAGGCGTGTGCGCAGTATGGTTTTGATATAATAATTGTTACAGGCGAGAATGCGGATGATTTTATAAGGGGTGCGCACCAGTCAGATCCCGGCCTTACGATAGTAAAGTGTCCTGATACGGAAGCTGTCGGCAGGGAGCTGGAGGGCATTATCCAAGAAGGTGACGCGATACTCTTCAAGGCTTCGCATTCGTTCGGTTTTGAAGGTCTGGCAAAGGAATTTACTGCGAAGGGCAACGATTGATGATGCATACTGACAGCGACATTGAGAAGCTGATCGATCCGGGACGTCCGATACCTGAGGTGCGTCCGGACGGAACGAAGTCCATGCCCGCGCGCAAATACCAGACAAACATCTGGATGATAATCATGCTTGCCGTTATGGTAGTGTTCGGATTCATCGTATTGTATTCGGTATCGGGTCCTGACGCTTACGGCCAGTTCCAGGATTCCGCGTACTTCCTCAAGAGACAGCTGTGGTTTACCCTTGCAGGCGTGGCAGGCTGTCTGATCGTTGCTTTCATCCCCATCAACTTCTTCAAGCAGAAGTTCATCATGATCGGTGCTTACGCCGTAAGCTTCGGACTGGCGCTCTTAACGCTCGCGATGGGTCAGGGCGGTCAGCAGCACGGTGCGAGCAGATGGATCACGATCGGCGGCATCCAGTTCCAGAGTTCTGAGCTTATCAAGGTGGCGCTCATCATCGCCTTTGCAGGTTACAGGGCAATGGTCGACGAGCTTCACCGCAAGGGCTGGTTCAAGGCAAAGAATCCCGGCAAGCAGATGCTCCTGGATGCTGCGGTAGACTTCATATTCCCGGTCGTCGCCATTATCGCAGTCGACTTTGTCATCCTCATCGAGCCCCACCTGTCATGCTTCATCATCATCGCAGGCGTCATCTTCATGTGTGCGCTGAGCTCGGAGATCCCGCTCAAGTCGTGGATCACGGGAGGTCTCATAACACTTACGTTCGGCGTCATTGCATTGATAATCGCCATGACGGCAGTGCCTTCCTTCCAGGAGAAGATAACATCGAACTTCGCGCACGTATTCAAGCGTCTCGCGATCTTTACGGCAGACGATGAGACGGAGAACGAAGAGCAGCAGCTGACGTCAGATGATACGAGACAGATCGACAACGCATTCAATGCGCTCGGTTCGGGCGGAATGTGGGGTACAGGTCTCGGTAATTCAAGATCCAAATACAACTACGTCTCAGAGGCGCAGAATGACTATATCTTCTCTATCTACATAGAGGAGACGGGCTTTGTCGGAGGATTGATCCTGATAGGCCTTTACATGATCATGTTCGTCATGTGCGTCAGGGTCATATGGAAGGCCCGGGGACTTTTTGCCCGGACCGTGGCCACGGGGTGTACTGCGCTCATCTTCATTGAGGTGCTGCTCAACCTCGCCGTTGAGCTTCAGGTCATCCCTTCCACGGGTGTCACGCTGCCGTTCATAAGCTACGGCGGAACCGCGCAGATCTTCCTCATGACAGCTTACGGCTTCATACTGTCAGTATCCCGTTACGCTACGGGACCTGCACCAGAGACTAAGAAGAAAGGTGCCGGTGCCTGACGGATGGAACGTCGCTTCATAGTTACCGGAGGTGGAACTTCCGGACATATCAATCCTGCACTTGCCATAGCCGGTATGCTCGAGCGGAGCATCAGCGCTTCGGGCGACACATGCAGGATCATATTCTCAGGCAGGACCGAAGGCCTTGAGGGAGAACTCGTTCCGGCAGCCGGATATGAGTTCGTCAATGTCCATGCCAAGGCAATGCCGACCAAGCCCTCGCTTAAGATCTTCCCTGCCGTGACGGCTCTCATGAAGGGCATATCCGAATGCAAGAAACTCATAAGAGAGTTTGGGCCGGAAGCTGTCATCAGCACCGGAGGCTTCGTCAGTGCACCGCTGCTGTATGCAGCAAGGAGCCTCAAAGTACCGGTCATCATACATGAAGCAAACGCTTTCCCGGGAAGGGCGAACAAGCAGCTGTCCAAGGGCGCTGCCCTGGTCATGACGGGCTTCCCCGACCAGGAGAATATCTTCCCGAAGGCAAAGCGCGTCGTGTGCACGGGCAACCCCGTGAGAGCGGAGATTTTCGAGAACACATACGAAGGCTCGAGGGCAAAAATGGGACTTGCAGACGGCGAGAAGCAGGTCTTTGCCATGGGCGGCTCCCTCGGTTCCGCGACCATTACCAATTTTGTCTTAAAGTGCGCCATGGACGAGAGATTCAAGGACATCAGGTTCGTCTTAAGCGTCGGCAAGCACAACACGGTCGAGATACCGCAGGAAGTAAAGGACAACCCGAGGATCACGATAGAGTCTTATATCAGGGATCCGGGCTGCTACATAGCAGGTTCTGACGTCTGCATACTGCGTGCTGGTGCGGTAACCTGCGCTGAGATCACAGCTGCCAAGGCATGTGCGATAATGGTACCGTATCCTTATGCGGCGCACGACCACCAGACCTTCAATGCCGAGGCGATCGCATCAAAGGGCGGCGGCATCGTCATATCGGATGACGACGTTAAGGAAGGAAAGCTTACTCCTGTTCTGTCGGAACTCCTGTCTGACGATGACAGAAGAGCGAAGATAAGACAGGCGGCAGGTGAACTTGCCGTAAGAGATACGGACGAACGTATAGTTAATGCCATCAACGAGGCTCTCGGAAAGAATTAATGGACGATAAGGAACTGGACAAGCTGTTCGGGATCGACCCCGAAGAAGACAAGACAGGGGGCAAAGAGAAGAAGCCCTCCGGTCCTGATGAGCCTGCCGTAAAGTCCGAAGAGAAGAAGGAAGAGCCTGAGGAAAAGCCCGAAGACAAGATAGAAGAACCTGCAAAGGAAGAAGCGGAAGATAAACCCGCGAAGCCTGAAGAGGAGCCCGAAGCTGAGATCGAGGACGAAGAAGAGTCCGAAGATACCGGCAGGCATGAGGAAGAAGGCAAGAAGCCTGAACCTGCACAAAAGACAGAACATGACAAAAAGCCGATAAAGAAGGCCGCGCCTCGCAGGGAAGAGGTGTTCGTTAAGCCCGCGGAAGATGTATCGCTCAGGGACATGATACCGCTGTCCAATGCCACCATCGCTGCTTTTGTGCTCGGACTGGCGTTTATCGCGATGGTCCTGTGCATTCTGTTCCTGCCTGCGTTCAGGGTCAAGACAGTCAACATAGAAGGCAATGTCGTATTGTCGGATGAAGAGATACTGAACATGACCGGCCTGTCTTACGGAGACCATATCCTGAGCGGTGTGAGCGGCAATATCTTCGATCTTCTGAGCCTGAATTACGGCAAGACCGAGCAGGCGATAATGGAGAAGAATCCCTACGTGGAGAGCATCACGATATCCGTTAAGATCCCTTCAACCATCAATATCGAGATCAAGGAGAGGCAGAAGATCGCCTACATCAAGACGGCAGACGGATATCTCGCAATCGACAGGGACGGCATAGTCCTGGAACTCTCTTCAGCCGATAACGCGTCTGATGTAAGGCCCGTCATCTGCGGCATGGAGATCGACAGTGCCAAGCTGGGAGAAAAACTTACGATAAAGAACATGAACTCCTTCAAGAAGGCGATAATCGTCATGGGAGCCATCCTCAATGCCGATAACGCTTCGGTTGGAGGCGATTACTGCATGTTCGCCAACACCTCGGAAGTGAGGATACTGCCGAGCGGTTACATATTCCTGACTATCTATTCCCGGAGCGGGAACATGGTGCAGATCAAGCTGAATAATCTGGATTCGATAGACGAGGATATGGCATGGCTCCTCTATCTGTTCAATGCCAATGCTTTTGATCAGGTCACTTCAAGCGGTTCTTTCGACATGACGAGAGACGAGTATATTTACCAAGAATATAAATAAATTTGTTATTTTTCGCTGGAAATCCGCGATTTAATGATAAAATGACCGTGGGAGTTTAATTACAATTATAGGTCATTC
>R26__coassemble_1498_pt1 | contig 11549 bp, 6 predicted proteins | sample R26__metabat2_low_PE_020 | metagenome-assembled genome bin R26
CTTCAGCGCTGTTCCTGCCAAGAGACAGGACGTCGCCGTTACCCAAGATAAAGCAGTTCTCCTCGGGCATTCCCAGCGATACCGCCATCTCCTTGTGGAGATAGAGCATTCTGTATTCACCGTGGATCGGGATGAAGAACTTGGGCTTGATGAGGTTGTGGAGCATCATGAGCTCTTTCTGATATGCGTGGCCGGATACGTGTACGCTCGCCATCGACTGATAGATGACTTGCGCGCCTTTCTTGTAGAGCTCGTTGATGACCCTGTAGATGGGCTTCTCGTTGCCCGGGATCGGGTCTGCCGAGATGATTACCGTATCACCCTTCCTGATATCGACGGAACGGTGAGAGTCGAACGCCATCCTCGTGAGGGCGCTCATCGGCTCCGCCTGGCTTCCGGTGGTCAGGATGACTATCTTGTTGTCGTCATAGTTATCTATCGCGCTGATGTCTATGAGAGTGTCGGGCTTCATGTCGATGTAGCCCAGTGAGTTGGCGATCTTGAATACGGATACCATGGACCGTCCCGACAGACATACGTGTCTTCCGTAATGCTCTGCCGCGGAGATGATCTGCTGCATCCTGTGGATGTGCGACGAGAAGGTCGCGACGATGATACGGCCGTTCGCCTTCCTGAAGATCTGCTTGAAGGATTCGCCGACCTGTTTCTCGGAAGGGGAGAAGCCTTCTATCTCGACGTTCGTGCTCTCGCACATGAACATCAGAACTCCTTCAAGACCGAGCTCGCCCAGTCTCTGCAGGTTGATCGTCTTGCCGTTGATCGGCGTGAAGTCTATCTTGAAGTCGCCCGAGTGGACTATCGTTCCGACGGGTGTCTTAAGTGCGATCGCATAAGCGTCCGCAATGCTGTGGTTGACCCTGATGAACTCGACGTCGAAGTTGTTGCCGAGCTTGACGTGGTCGCCGTTCTTGCATTTCTCGAGCCTGATGCCCTCGAGACCGATGCGCGCTTCCTCAAGCTTGTGGCGGACCAGCTCTATGGTCAGGGTGCCGCTGTAGATCGGACACTTGAACTCTCTGAGGAAATAGGGCAGGGAGCCGATATGGTCCTCGTGGCCGTGGGTGAGCACGATGCCGCGGAGCTTAGAGATGTTATTCCTTACATATGAGAAATCCGGGATGACGCAGTCGATGCCGGGCATGTTCTCCTCGGGGAAGCTCATACCGACATCGATGATTATCATGTCGTTCCCGTATTCAAAGACGGTCATGTTCTTACCGATCTCGGTAAGTCCGCCGAGCGGGATTATCTTGAGCTTCGACTCGGGCTTCTCGGGCCTCTTGCGCGCTACTCTGTATTGTTTCTTCTGAGGTTCTTTCTTAGGTTCGATCTGTCTGTGTGTTACTTTTTTTCTTCTGGAATTATCCTGTTGTTGTGCCATGTCTCTTCCTTTGTTTTTATCCTAGGTAGACAGTCCTGGTCGTGGTCGAGTATTGGCTCGTATCGTTAACGAAAATGTCGATCATGGCTCCCTTTACGGCGGAACCCTTGTCCTGGACTGTATAATATCCGTCTCCTCCGAGCGGATCGTTCTCAATGTAGATGACCGTACCCAGCGGGTAAACGGACAGGTCGGCGGCAACCGTAACTCCCTCGGTGCAGGTCGCACCGGAATATGTCTGGAGGCTGTATGAACCGTCTCCGTTGTCCTGCGGGCCGTAGAAGGTTATCTTGCAGGATACGCCCGATGAAGTATCGATCGCAGCTGCTGTCTGTGTAGGTGTGGTCTGCTTAGGTGCCGGTGTTGCCGTAGCGGCGGGCTTCGGCGTGGGCGTCGGTGTGGGAGGCGTCTCTGTCGTGAGGTCGGCTTTGACGTAGTTCCCGTTGTATGTCTTATACCAGCCGTTGCTCGTAACGGCTACGACGTCGATCTGATCTCCTGGGTTGACCTGCTTTACTACGGAATAAACAGTGCCGGGGCCGGATCTGACATTGAGGACTTCGGTCGCATATACTGCGAGCTGGAGATCGCTCTCGGTTACGGCTGCCGTAGTTGCAGCAGTAGTAGTGGCAGTGGTGGTGGCAGCGGTCGTCTCGGAAGTCTCGCTTGACTCCGTCTCAGAAGTCTCGGATGTCTCTTCTGTCTCTGAGACAGCGGCGGTCTCCGTTGTAGCCTCGGTCTCGGGAACGGATGCTTCGGTGATCTCCGGTTCCTGAGCGGGGTCGGGCAGGACCTGCTTTACGTCAGGAGCTGCAGCAAGGACGATCTGCTCTGTCGTTCCTCTCTTGAGGAAGATCTGGACCGAGAAGCCGGCCAGCGCACACAGAACAATGACGACGCCCGTCGTAACTGCCTTGAGGATCTGCTCCCTTGAAGGGATGAAACCTTTTTTAATGTCTTTTAACTGCAAAAGCATACCTCCGTATGTAAGCCCACATTTTCCAACTCTATTATACCACATGCGGTTTTTGCACCGTTCCTGCGGGGTTCGGGCGCTTCGTTTCCTACCGCAAAACAAATTTTTGTAAAGCCGTTCCCTGCTTTTGTCAAGTGAATGTCACACGCCTGCAAAGCATGACATATTACATGCGTCTATAATCTAATCACACGCATCACAATCGCAAACTCAAGGGGAGAAAAAGTAAAGTGTCGCTTGGCAGTGTCAGAAAACCGCCCAAAAAGGCTGTTTACGGTACAACTGAACATGATGTTGAGAAACGCAGGAACCGCATTTACATAATATGCGCTGTGGTCCTCATTGTTTGCGGCATTTTGGATGTAATCTTCCTCAAGGGCATACTCGGCCTTTAATTGCAAATCACCACTTATTCATCTATAATATTCTGCGACTTTATTATTTATTAGGAGCAGAGTTAAATGAGAGTTTCCAGACTTTTTATGGCTACACAGCGTGAGATCCCTGCTGATGCAGAGATCCCTTCACACCAGCTGATGCTTCGTGCGGGTCTTATCCGCAAGGTTGCATCGGGTATATATTCGTTCATGCCTTTGGGCTACCGCACTTACAGGAAGGTCGAAGCCGTCATCCGCGAGGAGATGGACAAGGCCGGCGCACAGGAACTCATAATGCCTGCGCTCCTTCCGGCTGAGGTATATCAGGAGTCCGGAAGATGGGAGAAGTTCGGTCCTGAGATGTTCCGTCTGTCCGACAGAGGCGGCAGGAGCTTCTGCCTCGGCCCGACGCACGAAGAACCTTTCACGGAAGCAGTAAGAGATACTATCAGCTCTTACAAGCAGCTCCCCGTAACTCTCTATCAGATCCAGCACAAGTACAGAGACGAGAAGAGACCGAGATTCGGAATCATGAGAGGAAGAGAGTTCGTCATGAAGGACGCTTACTCCTTCGACGTTGATGAAGCAGGCCTGTCCGAGTCCTACGATACGATGTACAAGGCATACAGAGCCATCTTCGACAGGCTCGGCCTCGATTACACCGTAGTCGATGCAGACTCCGGCGCTATGGGCGGATCCGGCTCACAGGAATTCATGGTCAAGAGCGAAGTCGGCGAAGACGGCATCTGCTACTGCGACGAGTGCGGCTATGCGGCAAACGAAGAGAAGGCAGGCTGCGTTACTCCCGAGCAGGACAACTCAGAGATGCTCGCCATCGAGAAGATCCACACACCTGACGTTAAGACCATCGACGATCTCGTAGGCTACATGAACTGCGGTCCCGAGAAGTTCGTCAAGACCATCCTCTACAACATCGACGGCAAGATCGTTGCAGCTATGTGCCGCGGCGACCGTGACATCAACGAGACAAAACTTGCAAACCTCTACGATGCTACCGAGATGGAGCTCGCCGCTTTCGTTGACGTGGAGAGAGTAACAGGTGCGAAGGTAGGTTTTGCAGGTCCTGTGGGTCTCAAGGAGAAGATCGACATCGTTGTGGACAATGAAGTTTCCGTAATGAGGAATTTCGTTGTCGGTGCGGACGAGACAGACTACCACTTGAAGAACGTCAACATCGGAAGAGATTTCGAAGCTACGACTATAGCTGACATAAGAAATGCCGTAGAGGGCGATACCTGCCCCAAGTGCGGCAAGGGCAAGATGAAGATGGCAAGAGGCGTCGAAGTAGGCCACATCTTCAAGCTCGGCACAAAGTATTCCAAGGCGCTGAACTGCGTCTACCTCGATAAGGACGGCAAGTCCAACCTCGTGGTGATGGGCTGCTACGGCATCGGCGTCGGAAGAACTCTCGCTGCCATCATCGAGCAGCACCACGATGACAACGGCATCATCTGGCCTGCTGAGGTCGCTCCCTACAAGGCGATCGTCGTTCCCACAAAGGTCAACGATGAGGCTAACATGGCTCTCGCTGAGAAGATCTACGCTGATCTTACTGCAGCAGGAGTCGAGGTCCTGATCGACGACAGGAACGAGAGACCCGGCGTTAAGTTCAAGGATGCTGACCTCATCGGCATACCGCTCCGCATCACTGTCGGAAGACGTGCAGGCGAGGGCATCGTTGAAGTTAAGAGAAGGGATTCTGACGAAGCAGTCGAGATGACTGCAGACGAAGCAGTGGCTGCTGCAAAGGAGATCTGATGATTCTTACGAAGATCACATCTGCCGTTCTTGCATTGTCGTTCGGCGTAGGCTTCAATCTTGCAGACATCGATCTGGCTGCAAAGGAGGCGGCTGCCCAAGCAAAGGCGGCTTCCAAGTATCTTGAGTTCGAGCCTGCCGACTTCACGTCGTATGACCTCACCACTTTCCGCGGTGACAAGATAACGGTAAGTGTTGACGGCAAGGACTTCTGTGTCGACTGCGACTGCAGTGATGACATCATCCTCGGTCTCTACGATGCGGAGAACTTTGAACTCATCACGAAGTCTGACGTGCATACCGAAGGCACGTTCTCGGAGGACTTTACCGATGACATGGAAGAGGATGTGCTCTACATGATCAACGTCTCCTATGTTCTGGAAGGCGTCATCATCGATGCATACAGCAACTATGTGATCCTCTACGACGGAGAGATCGAATTCTTCAAGACACCCAACTACGACTACAATCTCGGTTCCACGGAAGAACTCTGGACCGACTCCGAGTCGCTGCTGGAGCTTACGAAGCCCCAGAACGACGTCGAGAGCGATGATCCGGTCGTAATAAGCTACTCCAATGACATCGTCGGCAATGCGCAGGACGACTGGGAGAAGGTCTTCAGGATCTACACATACATCACCACTCAGATGGTATACGACGACGTCCAGATCGAAGACGACATCACCTGCTATCAGGACGGCGCGAAATGTCTCATCCGCCGCCAGATCGCCATCTGCGAAGGCTTCGCGAACGTCTTTGTCGCACTCTGCAGGGCACAGGGCATCCCGGCGGCAGTACAGTTCGGTATCGGATGCTCCACATACGAGAGCCTCATCGATGTTGACGAACTCGATTCGACCGACTCGGATCACGCATGGGCGGCAGTATGCCTTGACGGCACATGGTACTACCTCGATCCGACTTTTGACATAGGCGGTTACTACGAAGGCGATTCGTGGGACGACGGATATATCGATGAAGTCACGCCCGGATATGCGTTCTACCTGCTTCCGCTCGAATCATTCTCGTTCGACCATAAGATACTGGATGCGGATACGATGCACGGCCTGGAGGAGTCCGGCTCCTGCGGCAACAACGCAACATACGAGATCTCCAGGGACGGCATCCTGACTATATACGGAAGCGGCGAGATCAAGCTTCCCGAAGGTTGCAACGGCTTTACCAAGGTCGTTTTCGACCCGGATTCGAACATAACTTGCATAGGCGAGGATTGCTTCATAGACTGCGATCTTCTTACCATGGTCATACTTCCGGATACCGTCACGAAGATAGACGACGGTGCCTTCTATACCTGTGAGGATCTGGAGTATGTCTATATTCCCGAAGGAGTGACATACATCGGACAGGAGGCCTTTGATTTCTGCGACGAGCTCGCATACATAAGGGTTCCCGATTCGTGCAACGAGATAGGCAGCTGGGCTTTTGATGACTGCGGCAGGCTTTACCTGAGCATCCCGTCAGATCTCGAAGGCTTCAACTCAGGTTACTATCTCGATCCGATGTATATCGAAGTGCGTTAATGTCTTACATAGAATTCCGTAACGTATCCAAGACATACAAGACAGGTTCGGTCGAGGTCCATGCTCTCGATAACTGCGAGTTCTTCATCGAGAAGGGCGAGCTCTGTGTCATAGTGGGACAGTCGGGTGCGGGCAAGACCACGCTCCTGAACATATTAGGCGGCATGGATCACCTGACGACAGGTCAGGTCTTCCTGGACGGCAGGGAGATCTCCGCGCTCCAGACCAGAGAGCTCGCGAAGTTCAGAAGAGAGAACGTCGGATTCGTATTCCAGTTCTACAACCTGATATCTAACCTCACTGCATATGAGAACGTCGAGATGGCGGCCCAGCTCGTAAAAGACCCCATCGACTGTGACCTCCTCATGAACGAGGTGGGGCTTGCAGACAGGAGGAACAACTTCCCGGCACAGCTGTCAGGCGGTGAGCAGCAGAGAGTCGCGATCGCCAGAGCAATCGCCAAGAACCCGAAGCTCCTGCTGTGCGACGAACCTACCGGTGCTCTCGATTACCAGACGGGCAAGCAGATCCTTCACATGCTCCAGCATCTGTCGACTGACAAGAAGATGACGGTCGTCATCATTACCCACAATTCTGCGCTGACCGCCATGGCTGACAGAGTCATCAGGGTGAAGAACGGCAAGGTCATAAGCAATGTTATCAACACCAGCCCCGTGAACGTGGATAACATCGAGTGGTAGACTCATGAGCCTTTACTGGAAACTGATATTCAGATCGATCAAGGACAGCCTTCCGAGGTTCCTCGCGATTTTTGCGATCATCTGTCTCGGAGTCGGATTCTTCTCGGGACTCAAGGCAACTACGCCCTCTTTCTATAAGACAGCAGAAGAATACCTGACCGACACAGACCTCTATGACTTCAGGCTGATATCCACGATAGGATTCGACGAAGATGACATCACAAGGCTCAAGGCTTCGACAAGCGCTGATGTCTGCACGGGCTCGGTCTTCTGTGATGCCCTGGTATACCAGAGCGGAGAAGACGAGGCCCTGACCGTTAGATTTCAGTCCATAACCGAAGGCGTCAATGATGTCACGCTTACTGCGGGAAGGATGCCTTCCGCGCCCAATGAGATCCTGGGCGATGCGTTCATGCAGGATGAAGGCGCGATCGGCACGACGATCACCATCTCTCCCGAGAACAAGCCCGGTACGATAGACGAGATGTGCGAGGGCGAGTATGTCATCGTGGGCCTCGCGAGATCTCCTCTTTACATGAACTTCCAGCGCGGTACGACGAGCGTGGGCACGGGCAAGCTCCAGCTGATATTCTATGCGCCCGAGACCGGATTCGATTTTGAATACTACTCGGAAGTCTATCTCAGATACGAGAACTCTCCCGTACCTTATTCCGACGAGTACGATGCATGGGCTGATGCCAAGCAGGATCAGCTGGAGCCCGTGCTCGACCAGATAATCATGCAGAGGTTCGCAGGCCTTATCGAAGACGGCAGGGAAGAGATAGACGATGCACAGTCGGAGTTCGATCAGGAACAGTCAGATGCCAAGGAAGAACTGGCGGATGCAAAGGTCGAACTTGACGATGCTCTCAAGGAATTGGAAGACGGTCAGAAAGAATACGACGACGGCAAGAAAGAACTTGACGATGCCTGGGACCAGCTCCAGGATGCCAAGGCAGAGCTCACCTCGAACAGTGTCCTTCTCGGCGCGGCAAAGAACAAGCTGGACGCTGCCAAGACTGTCCTTGACAGCACCAAGCAGCAGTTAGATGACGCGGCAGTACAGCTCGAGACTGGCAAGCAGCAGCTGGACGATGCGCAGGCTCAGATCGATGCAGGTCTCGCACAGATGGGCATAACGGCCGACCAGCTCCCTTCGCAGATAGAGACTCTCAACAGCAGCATAGCAGCGGTTACTGCTCAGATGGAAGGATTAGATCCGGATTCGGAAGAGTATAAGCAGGCAGAACAGAATCTTTATATGCTTCAGACAATGCTGGGAGGATGCGAGCAGCTATCAGGTGCTATAACCACTGTCGATGAACAGAAGGCCGCATACGAGGATGCCAAGGCTCAGTATGAGGACGGTCTCGCCCAGTATAACCAGGGCTACGCGGAATACCAGCAGGGCGAAGCGGAGTATCAGGCGGGCCTCGCACTCTATAACGACGGCCTGGACAAATACAACAAAGGTCTCGAGGAATATAACGACGGCAAGGCGAAACTGGATGAAGCCGCACAGGAACTCGAAGACGGATGGGCAGAATACTACGACGGTCTTACGCAGTACAACAACGGCGTGAATGCGCTGAACTCGGAGGCTGTCATCCAGGCTTCGTATCAGATAGACAACGCATATGTCCTTCTGGATGCGGTCAAGGATCCCGATACCTATGTTCTCGGCAGAGACACCAACGTCGGTTATGTGTGCTTCGATAACGATGCGCAGATCGTTGACGGTGTCGCGTCGGTGTTCCCGGTGTTCTTTTTCGCGATAGCGGCTCTCGTATGTTCCACCACGATGAGCAGGATGGTCGCGGACGAGAGAGGTCTCATAGGAACGATGAGAGGCCTCGGATACACCGAGTTCGCGATCGTGATGAAGTACGTTATCTACTCGGGCAGCGCCGCGGTACTCGGATGCGTTCTGGGTTATCTCGGAGGCGTCAAGCTGTTCCCGTGGGTCATCTGGGAAGTGTACAGGATGATGTACGGCTTTGCAGACGTATCCTTCAGGAGCTCTGCACTGATGTTTGTTATATCGTTTGTTTTCGCGCTCATCTGCACGGTCGGCGTCACGGTATTCACCTGCGTGTCCGAGCTCAAGGGAATGCCCGCAGAACTCATCAGGCCAAAGGCACCGCCGCCGGGCAAGAGGATACTTCTCGAGAGGATCGGCTTCATATGGTCGAAAATGCGTTTCCTGCACAAGGTCTCCGTAAGGAACGTCTTCAGGTTCAAGAGAAGGATGATGATGATGATCGTCGGCATCGCAGGATGCACGGCGCTCCTCGTTACCGCTTTCGGCCTCTACGATTCCATCTGCAATGTCGTCGGCGACCAGTACGACCGCATACTCAAGTTCGATGTTGACGTCACTTTCGAAGACGGCGTATCCGAAGAAGAAATCCTTAAGGCTGCCGCTGATGCCGATGCAAAGTACGGAATTGATTCTGTAGCGGGAATAATAATGGCTGAGCGCGCCAAGAACGACGGCGGCGGATACATAAGAGACGTAAGCGTGTTCGTCTCAGACGATGAGAACATGAACAGCATCTTCGGTCTCCACGATTACAAGACGAATGAACTGATGCCGTGGCCGGCTGACGGCGAAGTGGCAGTATCTTCCAAGATGGCCGAGAAGGGCAACCTCAAGGTGGGAGATTCCATCAAGCTCCTGATGGGAGAAGATGAGACTCCGGTGTACTTCAAGATAGGCAAGATCTTCACCAACTACACATACCACTATGTCATGATGACGCCCGCGACCTATGCCGAAGCGACGGGCAAGACATACCAGCCCAAGGAGCTCCTCATCATGTTCGGGGAAGATGCGGAAGTATCGCCTTACGACTATGCAAACTATATCGCGGGCAATTACAGTGTCAGCACATGGTCGGCATCGGTCGACTCACGCCTGAGCTTCTCGAACACGATGGAGAGGATGAACTACATCATCGTCCTGGTAGTGGCATGCGCTGCGGCGCTGGCATTCATCGTGCTCTTCAACCTCAACAATATCAACATCACGGAACGTATAAGAGAGATCGCGACGCTCAAGGTCATGGGCTTCTACAGGAACGAGACCGGAGCTTACGTCACGCGTGAGAACCTTCTTCTCGTGCTCATGGGATACGTCGCGGGAATACCTCTGGGCTTTGCTCTGCACAGATTCGTCATGGCTCAGATCGAGATGGATATCGTGACCTATGACGTCAGGATAGCGTGGCCGAGCTTCTTCTATGCACTGGGACTGGTACTGCTGTTCTCGTTCATCGTCGACGTCATCATGCGCGGCAAGATAGAGCAGATCGACATGACGGAATCGCTCAAGAGCATCGAGTAAGAGTGAGCGCTTATGCTCGCTTAGGTCCTCCGCGCTTCGCTTGTGCGGAAATCGCTCGCACAATCCCTAACTCTTAGTGCTTGCAAATATTTAGATTAACCGTTCATCCAGGTCTGGTGATAATTCTTCCTTCTGTATTCTTCGGGAGTCATGCCGGTGGTCTTCTTGAACACCTGGATAAAGTGTGACTGCGAAGAGAATCCGAGATAGTTCGCGATGGACAGTGAAGACTCATCCAGATGCCTCAACATGCTGCAGGCAACATCAATCTTCTGGTTCCTTATGTAGCGGCTCAATGTGATGCCCATCTCCTGCTTGAACAGCTTCGACAGATAGCTCGAGTTAAGGGACAGAGCATCTGCGATGGACTCGACGGTGAGGCTCTCCTGGATGTGTGATCTGATGTAATCGATCGCCATAACATTATGACGTGATACGACATTGCTCTTTGTAAGCTCGTTCATCTTACGGCAGTAGTGCCTGAGAAGTTCCATCTGAAGACTTACAATCTCCGTGCCGGTTGTTGCCGCATCGATGAGTTCGATATAGATGTCGCTGAGAGTATAAGCGACGGATATCTCCATTCCCGCCTCGATGCAGAACCTGCTTACGAGAGCTGCGAGGATGGTCGCATGGTACTTGTTGTTCTGGAGGTCATTCGTACTGAGCTTGCCCAACTTCTGCGCCTGACCGAAGCTCTTGAGTCTCTCTTCGAGGGCCTTGGTATTGCCGCTTGCAACAGTCTCGTAGAAATTGATCTCTCTGTTGTACGCTTCCTGACGTGCGGTGGATTCGCCGTCGTCCATTAATCTCTTGGCAAGTTCCTTATCGATATTCATATTGTTCCTCCATATCAGGCCGATAAGTTGTAATTATACCAATTATATCGGATTTTTGATATTTGGGAAAAATAATTGACAAATTTACTTTTTGCGAACAAAAAACGGAACTCTTGTTTTATTATAAAGAAAACTCACTTAAGGGGGGATTCTCGAGATGGCATTTAAGGCACCTACCTCAAACGAAATAACAGCCAGAGAGATAAACAACAGGAATCTGGTAAAGCAGCTTGCCGTAGAATGTGCGGTGCTTCTCGAGAATGACGGTACTCTTCCCCTCAAACAGACGGGGAAGATAGCCCTGTACGGCAACGGCGCGCGCCACACGGTAAGAGGCGGCACCGGCTCCGGTGAAGTCAACGCAAGACATATCGTATCGATCTGCGAAGGCCTTGAAGAAGCGGGCTTCGAGATAACCTCGGCATCCTGGCTGGACCGCTATGACGCCATCCTTGAAGCGCATATCGCAGAATACAAGGCCAGGGTGGAGAAGTATGCCGCAGATAACGAGGTGGCCCTCGCGAATGCGTATTTCGAGAACAGCTTCGGAACGCCTGAACTTCCGAGGATCGAAGAAGGCGATGCGGA
>R26__coassemble_1554_pt1 | contig 11289 bp, 12 predicted proteins | sample R26__metabat2_low_PE_020 | metagenome-assembled genome bin R26
TGATGGTGAAGCCCTGAGGAACAGGAAGACCGATGTTGGTCATCTCGGCAAGGTTAGCGCCCTTTCCTCCGAGGAGTTCGCGCATTTTCCCGTTGCCTTCGGTGAACAGGTAAACGTACTTTGTCATTCTTTTATCCGCCTTTCGTTTATGGATTTTAAATTTATTATTTTTTTGTTCGTTTTATTGTATCAGAAATACTTGCTCAAAAATCGAACTTACCCTCAAAAAATTCTTCAAGTTTGTCGATCGGGAACCTGATGTTGCCGGGCTCGTACTCTACGTTCTTCATTGAGTCTCTTTCTCTGATGGTTACGCAGCCGTCTTCCTCGGAATCGAAGTCATAGACTACGCAGTACGGAGTACCGATCTCGTCCTGTCTTCTGTAGCGCTTACCGATGGACTGTCTGTCATCGAGCTCGCACATATACTTCTTGGACAGCTTCTCGAAGATGGGCTGTGCCTTATCAGTCAGCTTTGCAGACAGCGGGAGCACGCCGATCTTGATAGGCGCGAGGAACGGATGGAAGTGCATTACAGTTCTTACGTCTCCGCCCTCCAGAGTCTCCTCGTCGTAAGCTGAGCAGAGGAACGCGAGCGTTACACGGTCAGCGCCGAGAGACGGCTCGATAACGTAAGGAACGTACTTCTCGTTCTTGGCAGGGTCAAAGTATGTGAGATCCTGCTTGGAGTATTCCATGTGCTGCTTGAGGTCGTAGTCCGTACGGTCTGCGATGCCCCAGAGCTCGCCCCAGTCAGTGAACGGGAATGCGAACTCGAAGTCTGTCGTAGCTCTCGAATAGAAAGCGAGCTCTTCCTTGGCATGATCTCTCGTGCGGAGCTCCTCTTCCTTGATGCCGAGGCCGATCAGCCAGTCGTGGCAGAATGTCTTCCAGTAGTCGAACCACTCGAGGTCGGTGCCGGGCTCGCAGAAGAACTCGAGCTCCATCTGCTCGAACTCACGCGTTCTGAAGATGAAGTTACCGGGAGTGATCTCGTTACGGAAAGACTTACCGATCTGGCAGATGCCGAAGGGGATCTTCTTACGTGCACTGCGCTGAACGTTCGCGAAGTTTACGAAGATACCCTGAGCGGTCTCAGGTCTCAGATATACCTCATTGGTGGAATCCTCGGTAACGCCGATGAATGTCTTGAACATGAGGTTGAACTTACGGATGTCAGTGAAATTGTGGCCGCCGCAGACCGGGCAGGGAATGTTCTTCTCCCTGATATATGCGACCATCTCCTCGGGGGACATGCCTTCAACGGGGACGTCCTCGATGCCGTTCTCCTTGTTCCAGTCTTCAACAAGGTTGTCTGCTCTCTGTCTTGCCTTGCACTGCTTGCAGTCGATGAGAGGATCGGAGAATCCTCCTACGTGACCGGAAGCGACCCAGGTCTTGGGGTTCATGATGATAGCAGCATCGAGCCCTACGTTATAGGGGCTCTCCTGGACGAACTTCTTCCACCATGCTGCTTTTACGTTGTTCTTAAGCTGTACGCCGAGCGGCCCGTAATCCCATGCGTTTGCGAGACCGCCGTATATGTCGGAGCCCGGGTAGACGAAACCTCTAACCTTGGCGAGCGACACTATCTTTTCCATTGTTTTCTCAACTGCCATTGCTGTATTACCGCCTGATATTAATTCTCTTCTTCGACGCTCATGAGGTCTTCATCGGAAGGACCCTCTTCCTCGTCTTCCTCTGCTTCCTCGAAATCATCACCTAAGACCTTGTCGAGGAGCTGGTTCAGGGCGCTGTCTGCGCTCTCTTCAGGCTGCTCTTCTGCAGTAGCTGCGCTGAGTGCATCAGCGAGTTCTTCCTCGCGCTGCTTCCTCTTATCCTCTTCTTCCTTCTGTCTTCTGAGGCGCTCTTCTCTTGTGATCGGAACTACGGGAGATACGTCACCGTCTACGGCAACTACCTTCTCGTCCATGATCTCCTGGCACGCGAGGGATACGACGTTGGCGATATCCTTGTCGTCTACCATCGGCTGCGCGCCGTTGACGAGCTGTCTTGCTCTCTTGCTGACCAGTACCGCTACATCGTAGGGGGACTCGCCCTTCTGCTTAAGCTTCTCGATTGAAGGATCTGTTAACATGATTTTTACCTCTTTCTTTTTTATTCCAAATTCTTTATCGTCTCTGTCTGTCTGAAGGTCCTGAGCATCTCGCTCTCGATTATCTTCATTATGTCTGCGGCCGCCTGTTCGACTTCGTTGTTCTGCACCGCGTATTCGAATTCGCCTGCTCTCGCTATCTCTTCCCTTGCCTTGGCGAGCCTTGCGGCAACCTTGGCGTCATCTTCCGTTCCCCTGCCCTTGAGCCTTGCTTCGAGTTCTGCGTACGAAGGCGGCAGGAGCATTATCGTTACGACATCTTCAGGGAATTTCCTGTTGAGCGCGAGGCTTCCTTCTATTGTTATGTCGCAGAAGACCACTTTGCCTTCGCTGACTTTCGCTGCTATCGGCGCCGCGGGGGTTCCGTAGTAGTTGCCGACGTACCGGTCGTATTCGATTATCTCCCCGGCCTCGATCATCGCCTCGAACTCTTCTTTGGTCGTGAAGTGATACTCTACGCCGTCGGTCTCGCCCGGCCTGGGGCTGCGGGTGGTAGCCGAGATCGAGTATGCTGCCTTGCCGGGCCACTTCTCTTCGATCATCTCTCCGACGCGCTTAAGGACCGTGCCCTTGCCGACGCCGGAAGGTCCTGATACCGATACGATAAGTCCTTTCTCAGCCATCGAGTCTCTCCTTGATCTCCGCGATCTCGAGCGCGCTCATTATTATCAGGTCCGTATCGGTCACGAGGACTGTCCTGCACTTCTTACCCGCACAGCAGTCGACGCACGCGCCTCTGTCCTTGGACTCCTGGATCATACGTCTCGCCGGAGCCGAATCAGCGCCTGCCGCACACACGATGCGCGATCTCGCTGCGATATTGCCGAACCCTATGTCAATGAACTCTGCCATACTTACCCTTACACCAGATTTTGGATCTGTTCTCTTATCTCCTCGACCGTGTTCTTCATTGCAAGGACGCGGTTGGTGATCTCTATGTCGTTTGCCTTGGACCCGCAAGTGTTGACCTCGCGGTTGATCTCCTGCACGAGGAAATCCATCTGCTTGCCGCACGCACCGTCTCCGCCGAGGATCTTATGCGCCTGCGCGAAATGGCTCTTCAGCCTTGTCAGTTCCTCATCCACGGCACACTTGTCTGCGAAAACAGCCACCTCTGCCGCGAGCCTGCTCTCATCGTAGAATTCCTTCTGCTCTGATGTGAGGAGCTCGTCCACTCTTGCGGCGAGCTTTGCCCTGTAGCCTTCGATGACTGCCGGGGATCGCTCTTCGATCTCGTCTCTTATTCCTGCGAGCGTGCCGATCTTGCCAAGGATGTTCTCTGCGAGCGCGTCGCCTTCTCTCCTGCGCATTGCCTTCATGGCATCGAGCGCCTCTGCGACAGTCTGCGCGAGCTCTGCGCCCAGCATGTCCTCGTCTACGGAAGTCTGGCTTACCTGAAGCACGTCGGGATATGAAGCGAGCCTTGCCACTCCGAGATCGTCAACTCTTCCCGTGACGTCAGCGATCTTAGTCGCCGCATCGGAATATGCCTTTACGAGACCTTCGTTTACCGTTACTGCCTCGGATTCGCTTGCAGTGTCCTGATAGTTGATGAAGACATCGACCTTACCTCTTGTGAGGGAATCCGTGATCTGCTTCCTTACTGCCGCATCTGCGAAGTTAAAAAGCCTCGGCATTCTTATGTTGAGATCGCAGTATCTGCTGTTGACTGACTTGAGCTCAACGCTGTATTTTCTGGTCGCGAATATCTTCTCGGCTCTGCCGAATCCGGTCATGCTGTATGGCATCTTTGTCTCCTTGGATAGAAAGAGCCTGTCCAAGCGGTCTTCGCCGCCTTCTCAGGCCCGGAAATATTATAAATACTAATATAAGAAAGTGCAATCAAATTTAATTGAGGTGTTCCCGGAAGCCTTGGTATCATTGGCTTTGCGGAGACGAAAAATTTTTTACCCCGATATTTTCACAGGGGCAAAATCCAGGTAATCGGCAGACGTGCAGACATACTTTACCCCTGCCTCGTCTTCACCCTCATATACCTGCCCCCTGCCGCGGCCGTGAAGATGCCCATAGACGCAGGTATCTATCTGCCCTGCGAGGAGCTCCGTGAACCCGGTCTTTACCTGCCCCTTCATGATGGGCGGATAGTGCAGCATCAGGATCCTGGGTGATGTGTGGTCGGGGTCTGCTTTCGAGAGCTCTGAGATGCAGAGATTGATGCGGGAGATCTCGCGGTCGTAGACCTTCCTGTCGTCTTCGGTCTTGAGCATGCCCTCGAGCATCCAGCCGCGCGTGCCGGAGATGAGGCAGCCCTCGGCCTCGAGCACGTTGGTCCTGACGATCTCGATGCCCGGGAAATCGTGCGATGCGAAGAACTCGCCCTGCTTCTTCATAGTGGTCCACCAGTAGTCGTGGTTGCCCCTGGAGATGAGCTTGCGGCCCGGCAGAGATGCGAGGAAAGCGAAGTCTTCTTCGGCCTTCTCGATATAAGTTGCCCAGGAGATGTCGCCGGCTACAAGAACGGTATCTGAATCCGTGACGGTCTCGCGCCAGCCGCGCTCGATGCGTTCGATATAGCCGTCCCAGGCGCTGCCGAACACGTCCATTGATTTCTCGGGATTGGACAGGGACAGATGCAGATCCGACAGTGCGTAGATTGCCATTTCGGTCCCTCCTCCTTAATGAAAATATCTGTATATCGCCCTGGCGTCAGCTTCCGTGATGCCCTTGCACTCACAAAGCTGCTCTTCGTCTGCCTGCTCTACCGCCTTTATTGTACCAAAGTGCGCGAGAAGGCGCTTACGCTTGGCAGGTCCGATGCCCTCGATGTTCTCTAATCTGTATCTGATGTTGCGCTTGCCCGCGAGCTTACGCTGGTAGGAGATCGCGAACCTGTGCACTTCGTTCTGCACGGTCGTGAGGAACCTCAGAAGGCACACCTCGTCGTCCGTCAGGTTCTTGCCGTCCAAGGGGACCTCAGTGCCGTCCTCCAGCACGAGGCCTGCGGTTTTGTGGCGGTCGTTCTTGTACATGCCGGCGAGCAGGATATTCTCCGTGCCGGGGGTACTCCTAACGACTGATGCGACTGCCGAGAGCTGTCCCTTGCCGCCGTCTACGAGGATCACGTCGGGATACTGGAATCCGTCGTCCCGGTTGTGCGAGAAGCGCCTGTCCAGCGTCTCTCTCATCGACGCGAAATCATCCTGCTCTTCCACCCTCTTCATCTTGAACAGGCGGTACGACTGCTTGTCCGGCTTGCCGTCCTTAAATACGACCATGCCTGCGCAGATGTCGTCGTTGCCGAGGTTACTTATATCAAAGGATTCCGCACGGGAGATCGTATTCTCCGGCGCGCCCATGAGCTTCTCCAGATAGCGCAGCGCCAGCGACGGATCGGCCCCGGCAGCGCCGCCTCTTAATATCCTGCGGACCATCATCTCGCGCGCATTGTTCTGTGCCATCACCGCGAAATCATGCAGCTCGCCCCTCTCTGCGACATGCAGCCTGACCTTCCTTCCGGCAAGGCCCGTAAGGCGCTCTTCGATGAGCTCCTCGTCTTCCGGCATGAACGGCACCAGGATCTCGGGCGGGATATAAGGCGCATCCTCGTAGTACTGCAGTATGAAATTCTTTATTATCTCCGGCTGGTCGGTATCTGTGCCTGCAACAAAATACGTCGACGAACCGACGACTCTGCCGTCTCGGAGTTCCAGCTTCCTGACGCAGGTCTCGCCTGCATCGGAGTAGAGTCCGATCGCATCCGCATCGCGCTCTATCGACAGGAATACTCTCTGGCTCTTTCTTATGTTCTCTAATGCAAACAGCCTGTCCCTTAACTGGCCCGCACGCTCGAAATCAAGCGCCGCCGACGCCTCTTCCATCTGCGATCTGATGTCCTTCTCGATGCCGTCATACTTGCCCTTGAAGAACATTACTATCTGCTCGATCATGCGGCGGTAGCTCTCTTCGCTCACCGTGCCGAGGCAGGGGGCCATGCACTTGCCGATGTGGTAATTCAGACAGGGGCGCTCCTTGCCGATGTCACGCGGGAAGACCTTCCTGCAGCGCTTGAGCGGGAAGATGTCCGAGATCGACTGCAGCACCAGGGCGCAGTCGCCCGCCATGTAGGGGCCGAAATATACGGCACCCGCCTTTCGCGCTTCGGGCTCGGGACGGAAGGCCTTGAACACCCTCGGGTACTGCTCGTTCAGGGTGACGCAGATATAGGGGTAGCCCTTGTCGTCACGGAGCAATATGTTGTAGCGGGGCTGGTAGCGCTTGATGAGATTGGCCTCGAGCAGCAGCGCCTCGGGCTCACTGCCCACGACGGTGTATTCGAAGTCGGCGACATGCGAGACCATCGCCGCGACCTTGGGGATCGCGATAGGTCCGCCGCCGAAGTAGCTCTTAAGCCTGTTACGGAGTTTCTTTGCCTTGCCGACATAAATAACAGTCCCGCTGCTATCTTTCATGAGATAGACTCCGGGACTGAGCGGTACTGTATCAAGCCGCGCGTCGAACTTGCGGCCCATGATTAAACTGTGGGATTCTTCAGGTGACTCTTGAGGGTCTCGATGGCTTCTTTCTCGTCGTCGCCGTTAGCTTCGATCTCGATCTCGGCGCCGTTCTGGATACCTAAGCTCATGACTCCGAGAAGGCTCTTGGCGTTTGCTCTTCTGCCGTCTCTGATAAGATAAATAGTGCTCCTGAAAGCCGAAGCTTTCTGAATGAGAACTGCAACTGCCTTCATCTGAAGACTGTCTTCACATTCAAAAACAATATTCTCACAAGTCATGGCTAACCCCCATCTATATTCGCCATAAGTATATTTTTGGAAGGGGGTAAAATCAACACAAAAAAAGGGGTGCGGGGGATTTTCGGCAATTCTACTCAAATGAGTTATATTTGCCATTTTTCTTTGGTCAATTTATCAATCACGCCCCGGCGACTGCCCTCTTCATGAGGATCGCATCGCGCCCCGAGCCGTAGTAATCCCTGCGGCGGTTGTACTCCGTAAATCCGCACCTGGTGTAGACCGCGATGGCAGGCGCGTTCGTGTCCTCGACCTCGAGGAAGATGACTTCCGCGTCCTGGCTTCTGAGCTCTTCGATGAGCGCTCCGACCAGCTTCGTGCCGAGGCCTCTGCCTCTCTGATCCGCGCGCACCACAAGATTGCCGACCGACGCCTCGCCCACCACGACAGAGACTCCGATGTAGCCTTCGATGCCGTCTTCGCCCTCCATAACGAGCGCGAACTTATCGTCATCCGAGATCAGTCTTCTGAGGTCCTCTTCCGGCCAAGGATGTGCGATCGCACCCTGCTCCAGAGCCATTATCACCTCAACATCGCCTTCTGCCGCGAGCCTTATCGCCTCAGCCATTCTGCTGTTCCTTAAGAGTCTTCACGCGCGATGCCGCGCAGTACGACGCCTCGATGTCGCGCCCGGATACGATGGCTCCTTCGCCCTTGGCATATGCCGCCGCAGCGATCCCTTTGGGAAGTATCGCCGCCCCGCGCGCATAGTAGATATTGATGTGTGCGCCGGCCCTCTCGAACGCAGCCTTCATGGTGTCCGCGCCGTCGCCGACCACCAGTATCTGCGTCCTCGCGCCGTATATTATCTCCGGGATCTGCAGTATCTTCTTCACCAGGTCGTCCGCGTCGTAGGCGTTCTCCGCGACCAACGTCTTGGCGGTATCGTCTTCCATCGCCTGCGCAAACACGCGGTTGTTCCTCGCGTCAAAGGTCGGCACTATCAGGGTGTCTTCTTTTCGAGCCGCGGTAACATTGTCGACACTCCTTGCAAGCGCCTCGGTCGACGAGACGGGAATGCATCCCTTGCCCGCAGCGAGCGCCATCGCCTTGACCGCAGCCAGGCCGATCCTCACGCCGGTAAAAGATCCGGGGCCCACCGTCACCGCGTACGCATCAAGCTCTGCGTGCGTGATCCCCGCCTGCTCCATAACCTCGTGCACCAGCGGCATGAACGTCTCCGAGTGCGTCCTCTTCTCGAGGCTCAGCTTGTACGCGATCTCCTTGCCGTCCTCATACACGCCCGCGCAGCAGGTCGAATTCGATGTATCACAGACCAGAATCTTCATAGGATCTCACACCCCGCTTCCTCCGCGGCCGCTTTCGCCTCATCGTCCGCCTCGAAAATCCTCTCTTCCCCGCTTCCCGTTATCCTCATGCGGACCGTGCCCCCGGGGAGCACGCCCGATATGACATCACTCCACTCGATCACGCAGACGCCGCTGCCGAAATACTCGTCCAGCCCGGCATTGATGAAGTCATCCTCATCCGCCAGCCTGTAAGTGTCGAAGTGGAACATCCTGATGCGCCCGCCCTCGTACTCGTTGACTATGGTGAATGTCGGCGACGAGACAAACGATGTGACTCCCAGTCCGCGCGCGATGCCCCTCGCCAGGCATGTCTTGCCGGCGCCGAGGTCTCCGTCCAGCGCGATCACGCTGTCATTTGTGAGCCCGCGCGCGAGTATCTCGCCGAACTTCTCCGTCTGCTCTTCTGATGTCGATCTGAACTTAAACATAGCCTATACATATTACACCCGAGGCGGGCGCCCGCCAATCAGGCGCACTGCCAATTAGCCAAAAATTAGACTTTTTAAGCCAAAAAGGCTAAAAAATGGCTAATTTAGCCTATTTTTAGATTTTTAGGGCTGATTTGGCTAATTTTTGTCTAACGAACGGAAAAACAAACGCCGCGCAAACATAAAGGCCGCCCCGGTTGGAGCGGCCTTTGTACAGGAACGATTCCTGATTAACGCTTACTGAACTGTGAAGCCTTACGTGCCTTCTTGAGACCCGGCTTCTTTCTTTCCTTCATTCTTGCGTCTCTGGTGAGGAGTCCGTTGGACTTCAGGATTGCCTTGTAGGAAGCCTCATCAGCCTGAACAAGTGCTCTGGAGATTCCGTGACGGATAGCGCCTGCCTGGCCTGAAATGCCGCCGCCGATAGCCTTGACTACGACGTCGAACTTGCCCTCAGTCTCAGTGAGTGACAGAGGCTGGCGAACGATGAGCTTAAGTGTATCAAGACCGAAATACTCATCGATGTCCTTACCGTTGATCGTGATCTTACCCTTACCCGGGATAAGTCTTACACATGCTACCGCATTCTTACGGCGGCCTGTGCCATAGTAATAAACTGATGCTTTCTTAGCCATGTGAACCTCCGATTAAAAGTTGTAAGCTTCAGGCTTCTGTGCTGTCTGCTCGAAGTCAGCGCCTGCATAAACGTGAAGCTTCCTGAACATCTGACGACCGAGTGAGTTCTTGGGGAGCATACCCTTAACTGCGAGCTCGAGAGCCTTCTCGGGGTTCTTTGCCATCAATGTGCGGTAATCAACTTCCTTGAGTCCGCCCGGATAACCGGTGTGGTGACGATACTTCTTCTGATCAAGCTTATTGCCTGTAAGCACCATCTTGGATGCGTTGATAACGATTACATAATCTCCGGTATCAAGGAAAGGAGTAAATGTGGGCTTGTGCTTGCCGCGGAGGAGTCTAGCAACCTCTGTAGCGAGACGGCCGAGAGTCTTACCCTCTGCGTCGATCAAAAGCCATTTCCTCTCGATTGAATCCTTGGTTGCAACATATGTACTCATGTGCGTTCTCCTTAAATTCTATCTTCATTAATAGACCTTCCGACGAAGGTCAGCCTGCATATAATACTCACCGCGGGAGGGGAAGTCAAGCATTTTTCCGGAAGAATTCGGCGAAAATCTCACAAATTCTCGTTTTTTCTCTGTTTTTCGCCGCATCGGGTGCAATTATACACCGTACCGGCGCGCGAAAAGCACTTACGCCACAGCGCCTTCTTCGCCGGAAGATGTCTGCTCGGGAACCTCTTCGGGGGTGGTCTCGGGTTCAGTGGGATCAGGCGTTACGGCAGGCGTTACGGCAGGCGTATCAGTCGGAGTCACGCCCTCGCCCGAGCCGGTGCCGGTGCCGCTGTCCGTACCCGTGCCGGTCGGTTCAGTGCCGGAACCCGCACCTTCCTCATCGTCTTCGTCGTCCTCTTCGGAACCGTCCCCGTCGTCGTACTCGGTGACAACAAAAGCATCACCCGTGTCGATCTCGCCTTCTGCTGCGGCGACGGCTGCCTCGTCAACGGGGACCGCGGAGTAGTCTTTCGCCTGGCCGACACATGCGCCGACGGCCATGCCGGACGGAGTGGTCGAGCGTGCGGGATATTTCGACGGGTCGAATTCGTGGTACTGGTCGAGCTGCGAGTCGATGAGCATGAAGTAGATGCCCTCGTGGCCCATGAACGGGGTCGCGTCACAGTGCCACCACTTGCCGTTGAGGCGGACCAGGAGCCAGAAGTGGCCGGAGGTCGTGATGGGGTATCTGGTGATGAACATGCTCGAGATGCCGGCGCGGTCTAAGAGGATCTTGCAGCAGCTGGCGTAGATGTAGCAGTTGCCGGTGCCGGTCGTGAAGCCTATGAATGCCGCCTCTTCGGGGGTCGAAGCGCCGAAGTTCGACGAATCGTAGGTCATGTTGTCGTGCACGTATTCGAAGATCGCTTTCGCGGTCTTGGTCTTCTTCTTGGTCTTGATGCCGACGAGGATATCGTCCGCCATCTGGTAGACGTAGTCGTTGAACTCCTCGCCTTCGGGCGGGAGCACGGTCAGCTTGACCTCCTGGCGGGTCGTGTTGCCGGCCTCGTCGACCGCGATGTATGCGAGCGTGTACACGCCGATCTTGTTGAAGTTGCAGTTATATGCGTCGATATAGAGCTCGGGCTCGGTATCGTAATCGTCCACCGCCGTGATGCCCTCCTCGAGGTTGAACTCCTCGCCGACCTTGAAGCTCAGGTCCTTGGCGCCCTTGATCTCCGGGCCGGTCTGATCGTCTATGACGGTCAGCTGCGATATTACGTCGTTGGTGTTGCCGTAGGAGTCGAAGACTTTGATGGTGACATCGACCGTGCCTGCCGAGAACTTGTCGGGGACGGTCTCGAAGTCAATGGTCACGTTGCCGGACAGATCGTACACATCGGTAACGAACAGCTCTGCCGCGGGGATATCAGTGCCGATATAGATGCTCTGCGGGACTGCGGCCGCATCTGGCGCGGTGGTATCCGAGATCGTCAGCGTGACGTCCTCTTCCCTGCCGCCGTAAGAGATGACGAGCGGGTATGTGCCGGGGACAGATGTGTCTATCCCGGAGATATCCGTAACGATGGAA
>R26__coassemble_1579_pt1 | contig 11173 bp, 9 predicted proteins | sample R26__metabat2_low_PE_020 | metagenome-assembled genome bin R26
ATATGGGACAGTCTCGCCTTTGATATCGAATTCAACATTGAGCTGGAGCTGATAGAACTCATCATCTTCCGTAGGCGTCCAGCGCATGAGGTTGAATATGACTTCGGGACCGAACCCTGTCCTGGCGTATACCGGGGATGTACCGGCGGTATAGCTGATCTCCTCTTCGGGATTCGGCTCAGCAGTTCTTATGACATCGAAGAAGGTATTGACCAGTTCTTCAAGATCATTACATTCTTTGACGGACTTCTTCAGCTGCTCACACAGCTCCTTCTGATCATCGATCACGCGCTCGAAGTCCTCAGGCATCTCATCTTCGTCAGGAACGATCTGCTTTACGAGACTGTACCCGTAAGGCGTCTCTTCGTAGATCTTCCTGTTCTCGGATCTGAGCGAGACATTATCGCCGAGATAATCGAACTTGAAGTGATTGACGACGGCCCTGCCTTCAACGGCTATAAACATCTCGAGTATCTCGGAGACCCTGTCGCCGTCAAGGACATAGTATGCAAACAGCATCGGCTTAACGGTCCTGCCCATGACCATATATCTTGTTCCTACAAAGTATCCGTCGTAATGATCGAAGATCTCATAGTTATCGATCATGCCGCCTATGCGGTTCCAAACTCCGCCAAGACGCCCGTCCTTCCTGACATAGAAGGTTATCTTGGAATTCGACCGAAGATCACGGTCAGTGCTTATCGCGTTCCAGTATCTTCCCAAGTATTCGCCGTGCTTGTCCAGCTCTATGAGCCTGTCTATCTTCTCATTTGAGCCTTCGCCGAGAACATATTCGTCGCAGCTCATAAGGTCATTATCCTTGAGACTGTGCGAATCAAGGTAACTGCGCATATTTCCTATGACTTCATCTATGTTGCTGAAATTCATACTGTCTTCTCCTCTCACACCTTGTGTCCGCATGAGAACACATCGGTCATCCTCATATCCTCATCCATTATGATAACATTTGCTTTCTCACCTGGAACAAGTTGCGGCGCCTTCATGTTAAGTCTTCTGTATGGCGCATATGCCAGGGCATCGACTATCTTCTCTCTTGCTATCCCGAAGCTGTAAAGCCTCTTTGCCGCTTCTGACACGAGTGTCACCGAACCTGCCAGTCTGCCGTCCGGACCGCTGTATGTCCTGCCGTCCCTGACTTCAACTTCCGCGCCTCCGAGGTCGTACTTTCCGTCAGGCATACCCGCAGCAGACATGCTGTCAGACACCACGACTATCCTCCCTGCAAACAGCTCGAAAACCATCCGCAGCACAACAGGTTCTATGTGATATCCGTCACAGATGACCTCAACAAAAACATCCTTACTGTCATAAGCTGCTCCGGGTATTCCGGGTGCACGCTTTAGGCAGGGCTCCATGGCATTGAGCATATGCGTAACAGACGTTCCGCCCGACCTGAAGAACTTCATCGCCGTGTCGTAATCTGCCTCTGAATGCGCAGCCGAGAGGATATATCTTCCCGCGAGCTTGCTGCAGAACTCTTCGCTTCCTTCAAGCTCTGGAGCTATGTCTATTATCCTGATAAGGTCCGGGAAATCCTTCTCGAGATCTTCTACGAGAGATGCGGAAGGCGGTATCAGTGCCCCGGCGTCCTGAACGCCTGCTTTCGAAGGCGACAGGAACGGTCCTTCGAGATGAACGCCCAATATCTCCGCATGAGGTTCTGTCATGTCCCCGAGCATGGAAGATGCTTCTGATACGGCGCTCAAGGCCCTGCGGATCTTGTCTTCTGATAGTGTCATTGTGGTAGGCAGGAATGCGCTGACGCCGCTGCCTGCAAGCGAACGGGACATCTTAACAATGTCTTCGGGAGATGCGTCTGATATGTCAGTGCCGAAGCAGTCGTGGATATGGCTGTCAAAGAATCCGGGGGTAATGTATCTGTCGGTGCAGTCGATAGTCTCGACAGTGATTCCCGCAGTATCTGCGAGCTCCGGCAGTATCATGTTAAGTTCGGGATCGAACCAGATGTCACGTCTCTCAAAACAGACTGCTCCGTCACGGATCGCAGCAACAGATCCGCCGGCAAGCCTTATCATGGATCAGCCCTCTGCCACCTGAGCGGAAGGAAGCGTTGTCTCCTGCGTTGCGGCCGGAGTGATGACCGTGCTCTCGGTGGGATTTGCCAGATACTCCTTGTAAGCCTTGGGAGTCATGCCGGAATCTGAGCCCTTGTTGAGAGTCTCGAGCATGACGAAAGCAATGGCATTGATCCTTATTTGAAGCACATCGCCTGACTTATCGGGAATGCCGTCCTCATCGGTATCAGTATCCTCTTTCCTGATGACGGAATCGAGAAGCTCGGTAGAATCTGCGGGTGTTCCCTTGATCTGGCCTCCGAACTCCTGAAGATTAAGGTTCTTCGTGTCCTTCATGTCTTCGAGCGAGATGAAGTTGTAATCGTAGCTGTCGAAGAAGACGATCGGTATGCCTGCTTCATCGAAGACCACATAGTCAGACTTGTTGGCGGACACTTCGTTATAGATATCGATGACGCCGTCGCCGTCGAGATCAGTCTTGATGCCCGACTCGTTATAGTAGATATCGAACTTGTAGTTTGTGTAGAGAGTATTCGCATAGCATACATCGTAAGTCTGGTAGAGCTTACGGCGCATGGCGTATTTCTTGCCGGAGATCAGCGAATTATAGCCTGCCGATGCATACACCTTGTCGCCAGCGTAGATGCTCTCGATGCAATACATGACCTCGATCTTGGACCTCTCATCGTCCGTAAGGGATTCATAGAAAGCATAGGCTCCGGCATAGTTATCCGAACTTGCACCGAAAGCAACAAAATACACATCATAGCCCATCTCGGTGTAATCCTTTGCCTGTGCAAGGCAGGTCAGCAGGCAGCCGATGCCGGAAGCATTGTCGGAAATGCCGTCATAGGAATAAGAAGGTCCTTCTGTCTCGGCAGGTTCTTCACCTTCCCCTTCTTCACCTTCACCCTCGCCTTCAACCGTCTCGGGAACATAGACCATCGCATCGTCGTAATGCGCACCGATGACTGCTATCCTCTTCTCGAGGTTATAGTTGCCGTTTGCATCCTCAACATAGAAGCCGGTTCCTTCGATCTTGACGATATAGTTATGGGAAGTCTGTCCGGAAGAACCGGTAAATGTCTGGATCTCGGGATCATAACCCAGTTCCTTCATCTTGTCGCAGATATATCCGCCGGCAGAAGCCTCGTCAGCGGAATATGCGCTGCGGTTCGGATACAGTGCGGCAAGTTCTCTGGCTATGTCTGCACCGTAGGAACCGTAATCGGCGGGGATCGTCTTCTTCGTCTCGCCCTTATCACACGATGCAAGCGCAAGACAGAATGAAGCCGCCAAAACTCCGGCTGTAGCTTTCTTAACGATATTTGCAAAACTGATCTTCATATAGATGTATCACTCAACCCTTTGGAACTATGACATCAAGCCTTGATGCAAAGAGTTCCATCGCTTCGTTCGCGGTAAGATTCCTAATTACCCACTTGCCGCGCTCGGCTGCGTCATAGTCTACCACATTGACCGTATTGCTCCCAGCCTGCCTCAGATTCTCTTTGAGAGACTTTAGGATCATGTCTCTTCCGACGCCCTGCAGCGTTACCGGAAGTCCGAGCTTGGAATAGACTGAAGCAAGAGGGCTCCTGAGCATATCGGGAACGCATGAGTAGAGGCTCAGTGCGAGTGCCTCGCCCTCAGAATAGTTCATGAATCTGAAGTATCCTTCGATAGCGGCAGCGATCTCGTTGCCGAGGGTAAGGAGTCTGGGATTCTTGATCTCCACAGCTGTCCTTGCCGCATAGATTCGGTTAAGGAATTCACGAAGATCGGTATCCTTCGTAAGCTCAGTGACCAGCGTCGGATCAGCAAGGAGCGCGAGCCTGATTATAGGCGCGTAACCGTTGGACTTATACTTGCCCGGAACAGTGGCAAGGAACTTCGGATCAGCAAATACGGCAGTAGGTTCAGCCTTGATGAACGCGGCATCCTTGTACTTACCGGAATTGAGATAAGCCCTCTCTGCCACCGTGCTCTCGGCCATGGATCCGAGCGTCGTCGGAACGAGGATCAGATTGCATCTTCCGGAATAAATGGAAGCAGCGAAAGACGCACAGTCGATGACGCCGCCTCCGCCCAGGGCTATGATCCAATCCTGCGCACCCAGTTCCTGATCTCTTAAGTCAGCTACGATCTCGGAGACTGTCTTAAGGCTCTTGGATGCTTCCTGGGCATCGCAGGCGATCAGTCTGGGATGGATATTCCTCAGTATGAACTGATTCTCAAATTCGTTGTAGTAATAGCCGCTTACCTGTCTGTCAGATATGATGGCCACCTTGAACGGCGCGGGTTCTGTCAGACCGAGGTTATTCTTCTCCAATAGATATCCGGCTACGAATTCCGTGGCAATGCCGTTGCCGCAGAAACAGTCGTAATTCCTGTTGGCTTCAAGCCTGTCCAAAGGATTACCTCCTAATAAAAGTTAATTTGTATCTTACCACAAAAGTGATAGAATTAATCGATATGTCAATCCCGCACAAGGAGTAAGCTATGAAAATAAGGACAAGATTCGCCCCGAGCCCCACAGGCTTCATGCATGTAGGCAACCTGCGCACGGCTCTCTATGAGTATCTGACGGCAAAGCACGAGAACGGTACCTTCGTATTAAGGATCGAGGATACCGATCAGGAACGTTATGTCGAGGGCGCGACTCAGGTAATATACGATACGATGAAGCTCGCAGGCCTGGATCACGACGAAGGTCCGGATGTAGGCGGAGACTTCGGTCCCTATGTTCAAAGCGAGAGGCTCGGCCTCTATAAGCCCTATGCCGAGCAGCTCGTAAAAGAGGGCAAGGCTTACCGCTGCTTCTGCACCAAGGAGCGTCTCGATGAATTAAGAGCAAGTGCACCCGAGGGTGAGGTCATAGGTTATGACCGTCACTGCAGAGACCTGTCCGAAGAGGAGATCGAAGCAAAGCTCGCAGCAGGCACTCCTTATGTTATAAGACAGAAGATGCCCCTGGACGGCGTTACAACATATAACGATCTCGTATACGGTGAGATCTCATTCCCTAACGAGGACCTGGACGATCAGATCCTCCTCAAGACAGACGGTTATCCCACATATAACTTCGCAAACGTCATCGATGACCACACAATGGGCATCACCCATGTCGTCAGAGGCAGCGAATACCTGTCCTCCACACCCAAATACAACCTCCTCTACGAGGCATTCGGCTGGGAGATCCCCACATACATCCATCTGCCGCTTATCATGGGCAAGACCGTTGACGAGAACGGTAAGGAAGTCGTATCCAAGCTGTCCAAGAGACACGGCTCTACGGGATTCATGGATCTCGTTAACGAAGGATATCTGCCTGAGGCGATCATCAACTATATCGCTCTTCTCGGCTGGGCCCCGGAAGGCACACAGGAGATCTTTACGCTCGATGAGCTCATCGCTCAGTTCGACATCAACCGCATCTCCAAGTCTCCTGCCGTATTTGACTACGACAAGCTTGCCTGGGTCAATGCCGAGCACATAAAGAACATGACTTCTGAGGAATTCTTATCCCATGTCCTTCCCTTCTATGAGAAGGCCGGGATCAGACCTGACTGTTATGACCTCTGCGAAGAGATCTTGAAGCCCAGGATCACGAGGTTCAACGAGCTTACCGATAAGCTCGCCTTCCTCGGAACATTCACTGATTTTGACATAGCACTCTTCGAACATAAGAAGAGCAAGTCAACTCTCGAGACTTCAAAGGAATACCTTACCAAGGCCCTTCCCGTATTGGAGAGCATTGACTGGGACCGCGAAGCCATCAGCGAAGCAATGAAGAAGCTGGCTGAAGATAACGAGGTCAAGAACTCCGTTGTCATGTGGCCTGTCAGGATCGCTGCAGCAGGTGTGGCGGTAACTCCCGGCGGATGCGCTGAAGTGCTGATCCTGTTGGGACGTGAAGAATCACTCAAGAGAATAAAAGCAAGCCTTGCAAGGCTGTAAGTATAAGGAGAATGATAATGGCTGAAAGCAAGAATTTCATTCATCAGATCATCGATGAAGAACTTAAGCCCGGCGGAAGAGTATACGGACAGAAGATCCACACCAGGTTCCCGCCTGAGCCTAACGGCTACCTTCACATCGGACACGCCAAGGCGCTCGAGATAGACTTTGGTACGGCAGAGGCATATAACGGCATCTGCAATCTCCGTATGGATGACACCAACCCTACCAAAGAGGATGAAGAGTACGTCGAAGCCATCAAGGAAGATATCCACTGGCTCGGACATGACTGGGAAGACAGGTTCTTCTATGCGTCTGAGTATTTCGATCAGATGTATGATTTCGCAGTGGAGCTCATCAAGAAGGGCCTTGCTTACGTATGCGAGCTGACTCCCGATCAGATGCGTGAGATGCGCGGCGATACCAAGACTCCCGCACAGTCTCCCTACAGGGACAGACCTATCGAGGAGAGCCTTGATCTGTTTGCAAGGATGAAGGCCGGCGAGTTCGAAGACGGCAAGATGACACTTCGCGCCAAGATCGACCTTGCTTCAGGCAACTTCAACATGAGAGATCCCGTTATCTACAGGATCAACCACCTGCCCCACCACAGGCTCGGTGACAAGTGGTGCATCTACCCGATGTATGATTTCGCGCATCCGATAGAAGATGCGCTGGAAGGCATCACCCACTCCCTGTGCTCGCTCGAGTTCGAGGCACACCGCCCGCTCTATGACTGGGTCGTAAACAACATCTCGGTCGAGTGCAAGCCGCGCCAGATCGAGTTCGCAAGACTCGGCATCACACACACGGTACTGTCCAAGAGAAAGCTCCGTGCCATGATCGAGGCCGGCATCGTATCCGGCTGGGACGATCCGAGAATGCCTACGCTCTGTGGTCTCAGGAGAAGAGGTTATACGCCTGCGTCGATCCATAATTTCTCAGAAAGGAACGGCGTCGCGAAGATCAATTCCGTTGTTGACTTTGCATTCCTTGAATACTGCTTAAGAGAAGACCTTAACGAGCATGCAAAGCGTGCGATGGCTGTCATCCACCCCGTAAAGCTCATTATTGACAACTACCCTGAAGGACAGACCGAGGAGTTCGAGGTTGAGAACAACCCCAAGGATGAGACAATGGGCACACGTAAGGTCAGCTTCTCCAGAGAGCTCTGGATCGAGGCAGAAGACTTCATGGAAGTACCCGCTCCCAAGTATTTCAGGCTCTATCCCGGCAACGAGGTAAGACTCAAGTCCGCTTATATCGTTAAGTGCGTATCCTGCGATCACGACGCAGACGGCAATGTCACCGCAGTTCACTGTGAATACGACGAGTCTTCCAGAGGCGGCAATCCCGCTGACGGCCGTAAGATCAAGTCTACGATCCACTGGGTAAACGCATCAGACTGCATCGATGCAGAGATCAGGCTCTATGACAGGCTCTTCACTACAGAACAGCCCGACCTTGCAGACTGCAACTATCTGGACTTCATCAATCCCGAATCGCTTACGGTCGTAAAGGGCGCCAAGCTCGAGAAGTCCCTCGAGAATACTGCACCCGAAGACAGGTTCCAGTTCTTAAGGAACGGATATTTCTGCGCAGACAGCAAAGATTCCAAGCCCGGTGCGCTCGTCTTCAACAAGGCCGTATCGCTCAAGGACAGCTACAAGCCGGAGGCATGAACCTGCAGCCCTTCTATTCAAAGAAATTTGAATAAATAATCAAAAAGTGCTAACATTTTACCGTCGGAATTCAAGTTCCGGCGGTTTTGTTTTGAGATATAGGGGGTAAGATCAATGTGGACAAAGAAACAGCTTAAAGAGAATGCTAAGGCTGTTCTCACCAAGTACTATTGGACTGCGTTTGTCGTCAGTTTTGTCATGACTATGTTCGCCGGTACAAAAGGCGGCGTCGGTTATTCAACAGGATCCCAGCTCCTGAACGGATTTGCTCAGGCGATGAACGAGAAAGGTATTACAGCGGATGAATTTCTCGATACTTTAGTTGAGAACCCTGAGATACTCACTGTCTTAGTCGTTACATTCGTGATATTCGGTGTGATCGACCTGGTAATCTGGCTTATTGCCACCGCTTTGAACATTTTCCTTTTCAATCCGCTCAGAGTCGGCAAGAATGCATACTATATCAGACAGAGAGAAGACTGCGGCAAATTCGGCAACCTTGCCATCGCATTCAAGAAGGGCAAGTATAAGGGAACCGTCAAGACCATATTCTTAAGGGATCTGTATCTCTGGCTCTGGTCTCTCCTGTTCTTGATTCCGGGCATCATCAAGAGCTATTCATACTTCATGGTCCCGTACATCGCAGCTGACAATCCGGAACTTCCTTCATCACGGGTATTCGAGATCAGCAAGCAGACAATGAAGGGCGAGAAATGGAACCTCTTCGTATTGCAGCTGTCCTTCATCCTTTGGCATCTGGGCTGCTGGCTCACATGCGGAATCGGATACCTCTTCTTCACTCCGTATGTTGAAGCAACAAACGCTGAGCTCTATGCCTGCCTTAAGACAAAAGCAATGCGTGAAGGCATCATCCAGGAAGGCGAGCTTCCCAGGAGCATCTGGAACGACACTTCCGAAGCAAAATAAGATAACTTCCTTTTGGAATCTTGGTGGAGGGACCCGCGAGAGATCGCGGGTTCTTCTTGTTTACAAGGTCAGAACGGGTAGTCTTCGCCTTCGTTGGTAATGAACCTGTGCCCAGTGAAGTCTTCTCTTCTTCCCGCGAACATGTCCTTCAGGATGCCGGCGGCCTCATAAGATGACAGAGGCGCCGGATTATCCTCCCTGCCGTCCGTTCTTATCCACCCCGGATGCACGGCGAAGATATTCACCTTGCGCTCATCATTGAATGTGTTGTACAGATTCATCGTCGCCATGTTAAGCGCAGCCTTGCCCATGCCGTAATCGATCATGTTGGTCCTGTAGCATTTGGAGATGCTTCCTGCCTCAGATGAGATGTTCATTATGAGCGCAGTACCAGGAGCCTTAACGAGCAAAGGATAGAATGCCTTTATGACCCTCATCGTGCCTACAGCGATAATGTCTACGGTCCTAGGGATATAGTCCAGATCCGCCTCGAAGAAACCCTTGTCACAGTCAGGTGATACGCCGACTGCATTGTTGATGAGAGTATCTATGTGATCGACTCTGGAAGCAGCTTCTGCTGCCGCCTTTGTAACTGATTCGGTATCCAGAAGATCCATGGTAAGGACGATAAGTCTGTCGCCGTACTTGTCCTTCAGAGCATCTATATCGGCTGAAGGTTTCTTCACGGTCGCGATGACCGTATCGCCTGCTTCGAGATATCTTAAGGCAAGGTTATACCCGAGTGCGTAAGACCTTCCTGTTCCTGTTACCATTACGATGTCTGCCATAGCTTAATACCCCGCAAGGAATGCTTTGGTTCTCTCTTCCTGCGGATTCGTTACCAGTTCGTACGCAGGACCTTCCTCGACTATGACACCGCCGTCCATGAACACTATCCTGTCGGCAACATCACGCGCGAAAGACATCTCGTGCGTAACGATGACCATGGTCATGTTCTCCTGTGCCAGAGCCTTGATGACGCTCAATACTCCCTTTGTAAGTTCAGGGTCCAATGCCGATGTGGGTTCGTCAAAGAATATTATCTCCGGATTTGCCGCGAGCGCCCTTGCGATCGAGACACGCTGCTGCTGTCCGCCCGAGAGATTGCAGGGATAGTAATCCGCCTTGTCGGAGAGCTCCATTTTCGCGAGGAGTTCGTCACAGATGGCGTCAGCTTCTTCCCTGCTTTTCTTGTGTACGTGGATCAGCGCTTCAGTTATGTTCCGCCTTACGGAGAAGTGCGGGAACAGGTTGAAGTTCTGGAAGACCAAGCCGAACTTGCTGCGGATCTCGAGGAGCATCTTCTTGTCTGCATATACGGCACGTTCTTCGGGAGTATCGCAGAGCGTATCCCCTGCTATCACGATCTTGCCCGAGTCTATCTTCTCGAGAGTCGTCGCGCAGCGCAGGAGAGTCGATTTGCCGCCGCCTGAAGGTCCAATTATCGCGACGACCTCGCCGCGGTCGACTTCCAGGTCGATGCCCTTCAGGACTTCGAGGTCTCCGAAGCTCTTTTTGATATTGCGCATCTCAAGGATAGCATCGCTCATCTTACAAACACCTCACGAATAATAAGACATCGACTTCTCGATGCGCGTCATTATCATCTCTATAACGCCGTTCATGATGTAGTAGAACACACCTGCGGCAATGTAAGGAATGACCGAGACATTGGCAGATGCCAGAGTCTTGGCCTCCGTGAACATCTCGGATACAGACAGTACCTGTGCAAGCGACGTATCCTTAACGAGAGTGATGACCTCGTTGGATACTGAAGGAAGTACCGTCTTGATGACCTGGGGAAGGATGATGCGGAAGTATGTCTGCGACTTGGAGAATCCCAGGACCTGAGCTGCCTCATACTGGCCCTTGGACATCGACTGTATACCTCCTCTGAATATCTCGGCGAAGTATGCCGCATAGTTCAGCGAGAAGCCTATGATGGTCGCGATGAAGCGGTAATCGAACGGTCCCAAGTGGATGTCTCCGGTCTTGATCTGGAACAGATAGTATGGTCCGAAATAAACCAGCAGCAGCTGGAGCATCAGAGGCGTACCCCTGAGGATGGATATATAGAATCTGAATATGGATGAGACGATAATGTTCTTCGCCATTCTTCCCTTGGCTACGAGAAGGCCCAGAGGGATGGAGAACACGAGTGTGAATGCGAATATCCCGAGGGTTACAAGGAACCCTTCGAGAAGCTGTAACAATATCGCACCAATATCCATAGAACACACTCCCGGTAAATTACCAAGACATTATAACACGAAAAGACCGCCCCTTCCGAGGCGGCCTTATTTTGCTTTGACTTGTAACTTCTCTTACTTTCCGATCGTCGTTACGTCTGTGCCGAACCACTTGTTGGAGATCTCTGCAAGAGTTCCGTCCTTAGCCATCTCATCAAGAGCTGCCTGGACTTCGTCTCTGAGCTCAGTGTTGCCGAGGAGGAATCCTACACCGTACTCTTCGCTCGCGACAGCCTCATCGAGGACTACCATGCTCTTGCCGGAAGTCTGGATCTCATAACGGGCAACGATCTCATCC
>R26__coassemble_1586_pt1 | contig 11157 bp, 9 predicted proteins | sample R26__metabat2_low_PE_020 | metagenome-assembled genome bin R26
AGGCTGAGCACCGTTGCCGATCCACTTCTTAGCTGCTTCAGCATCGATCTTAACCTGATCCTCTTCTACAAGGGGATTATAAGTACCGATCTCCTCGATGAAGCGGCCATCTCTGGGGTAACGTGAATCTGCTACGACTACACGATAGAAAGGTGCCTTCTTCTTACCCATTCTTCTTAAACGAATCTTTACTGCCATTTTCTTTTCCTCCGGAAAATAATTATAGTTTTTATTATCATCGCATCTGCTATTGCTTCTGCGGGATGAACCTGATTATCTCTTGCCCTTACGCTTTTTCTTGACGTCTCTTCTTCCCTTGGGCTGTCCGTCATATTCTTCGGTCTGCTTGGGCTTGCCGAATCCGCCGAAACCGCCGAGGCCTCCCATGCCGCCCATTCCTCCCATACCACCGGTCGGACCGAGACCCATTTTCGCTGCCTGCTTGGCAAAGCCCTTGGGCATCTTCATGCCGCCCTTGCCGGTCGAGCACTGCTTCATCAGCTTGGCGGTCTGCTCGGACTGCGTAATGAGCTTGTTTACGTCCGATACCTCGACTCCGGCGCCTGCTGCGATCCTCTTCCTGCGGCTGGCGTTGAGGATGGAAGGCATCTTCCTCTCCTTCTTGGTCATGGATGAGATGATGGCCATCTGCCTGTCGACGATCCTGTCATCAAGGTCTTCTTCGTTTACCTTGCCGGCCGTACCGGGGATCATTCCTACCAGGTCCTTAAGAGAACCCATCTTCTTCATCTGCTCGAACTGTGAATAGAGGTCATCCAGGTTGTACGAGGAGCTCAGCATGCGCTCCATCGCCTTTGCTGCCTCTTCTTCGTCTACTGCAACGGAAGCCTTCTCGATAAGCGATACGACGTCGCCCATGCCGAGGATCCTGTCTGCCATACGCTGAGGATAGAACTGCTCGATGGCATCTACCTTCTCGCCTGTACAGATGTACTTGATCGGCCTGCCCGTAAGCTTCCTGATGGAGAGTGCGGCACCGCCTCTGGCATCACCATCGAGCTTGGTCATGATGAATCCGTCCATACCGATAGCTTCTTCGAAGGTCTTGGCGACATTAACGGCTTCCTGACCGATCATCGCATCGACTACCAGAAGCTTCTCTGTCGGGTTGACCTCATTGCTGATGCCCTTGAGCTCGTCCATGAGCTCGTCATCAACGACCGTACGGCCTGCGGTATCTATGATGAGGTAATTGCAGAGCATGTATCTCGCTCTGCCTTCACCGTCTCTTGCTATCTTAACGGCATCCTTCTCTTCAGGATCGATATATGACTCGATGCCTGCGCCGTCTGCCAATACCTTGAGCTGCTGTGCAGCTGCGGGTCTGTGAACGTCAACGGATACGACCATCGGCTTCTTGCCTGCTGTCTTAAGGAGCTTGGCAAGCTTAACTGCGGTCGTGGTCTTACCTGCACCCTGAAGACCATAGAGGATAATCGTGGTAAAGCCGGAGTCTGATACTGCGATCTTCTCTTCGCCTTCCTCGCCTCCGAGGAGCTCCGTAAGAGAATCCCTGACGATCTTAACTATCTGCTGTCCCGGAGTAAACGAGCCCTGGATATCCGCACCCTGGCACTTCTCCGTCATGTCCTTAACGAAATCTTTGACAACGCCGTACTCAACGTCGGCTTCAAGGAGCGCCATTCTTATCTCGCGCATCATGTCCTTGATGTCAGCTTCGGTCACACGGGCTTTGCCGCGCATCCTGGACGTTATATCAGCAAGTTTACTCTGTAGGCTCTCAAACACCTGTTACATTTCCTCTATCAGTTCTTCTAACTCACGCGCAGCCGATGTGCTGTCGCCGTTATTTATCATCTCAAGAGCTTTCTTCGCTCTCGCCTGCTGCTTCTCGAAAAGCTCCAGAAGCCCCAGTCTCTCTTCGTATTCTTCCAACTGCTTCTCGGCACGGTGTATCGTATCGTACACACCCTGTCTCGAGATGCCGGAAGACTCCGCGATCTCAGCCAGCGACAGATCTTCGTTGTAATAACTCTCGCAGGCCTCGCGCATCTTGTCCGTAAGGAGATTCCCGTAGAAATCAAGTAAGATGCCTGTTCTGACCGATTTTTCCTTCATAAGGGCACAGTACTCCTTTGTTCAAGACCTCGAGGATAATAACAGAAGGGTTGTCGGGTGTCAAGCATTTTTACTTGTCAGGAGTGAATATTACTTTGAGCGGAAATATGCTAACATTGCAAATATGGAAATCAAATCAATAAAAAAAGATAATCATAAATATATTAGTTGGGGAATCGCCCTTCTGTGCTGCACGCTTATATTTATAGCAATTGAGATAAAGTATCCTTATTTTTTCTTAAGGGACGATAATGCCGATTCCTATCTGGCGGAATACATTTACGGGATCAACTGCATTTCTTCCGGACGCTTCCCGTTCTACTGCTTTAATGAATTCGGCGGGCAGAGATTCTTTGCAGCCGGACAAACGGGAATATTCAATCCCTTGATATATTTTGCTTTCATGACCAGTAATCTTATCTGCGGCAATCCCGATATGCTTATGGAAATACTCGCTTACCTGTCGATACTTATCGGATGCACAGGAGCTTTCTTCCTTCTAAAGAAGCTGGGTTGCTCTGACCTTCCTGCAATAATCGGTGCCATTGCCTGGAACTTCTACGCTTACAACATCTGGGAAGGCACAAGTTGGATGATAATCATATATACCACATCTGTTTTCCCTATCATCCTTCTTACGAGCCTTCGACTCACGGAAAGACCCGGAATATCAAGTCTCGTCCTGGCCATTATCCCGAGGGTGTATCTGTTCTATCTCGGTCATCCGCAGTTCTTCATATTCGCTGCGATCTTTGATTGTATATTTATTGGAGTACTGTGTCTGATAAAAAACAAAGAAAACAAACTGATCAGGCTGCTGCATCTGATAAAGGATTATCTCATTGTCTATGTTTCTACGACTTTCCTGTCCCTTCCCTTACTTATTCCCGAGTATCAGTACACGTTGCTGTCCAACAGCTACGGAACAGCAGGAACATTAGAGAAACTCACCTCCGAGATGTGGTTCGATAAGACAGCGTATTTCGTACCTTTCCTTTACAATGAAGATAACTACAGTTTCTTTTATCCTCCGTTCATCGGCTATTTGCTCTTCATCTTCTTCATAATAGGATTCTTCCTGCTCATTTTTATGTTCCTTGAGAAATCGTTTGCAAAACTGAAATCTCTCGGAGTCGTTATGCTATCGGCACTTCCGTGCATCGTTCTCGGATATCTGCTTCTCTTCAATTATGAAGCCCTCAAGGTCGTGTACTATATACCGATATTGAACAGATTCCAGTATTATCACCGGCTCACTGTATTCTTTACGACCTTTATGATCATATTTGCATGCCTTTCCATGACAGCGACTGGATCGCTGCTGACTAAGAAATACAAAAAAAAGATAGAATCCGTTCCCCAACTGCCGGCCATTGTAAAAGGTGTGATAATAACGGCAGAAGTGTTGATATTCGCGTTGCTGTACACTCTTACGCCGCATATGGGAAGAGGACCGCTGTATGATACTTCAAAGCTGTACGATTATGATTTTGCTTCTCAGTTTACCGGAGGAAGATATATAACTTGCGGATATATAACTTATATGGATTCCATCAACCGCGACAGACACGATCTTTCCGAGAATCTTAATTACAACCTTGCAAAGCTTTACAGTATAAACAATATCAGCGGGTATGCCGGAGTCTTAAACTATAATGACGTCATTCAATATAATGAATGCTTCCAGCATATGTATGCCATCACGGGAAGTATATATGAGTATTACCCCGGCATGATCGAACAGATGCGAGAGCAGTCGGTCTGCTGGTATATCATAAATCCTCAATACAGAAACGAGTATGAGTCGGAATTCTTAAAATATGGCATGGAGTACATATCCGAGACTGAGAATTCTGTAATCTATTACGATCCGTATACCCAGCCTTATGCTTATGACTTGAACAGAGATGAAGTATCTCTCGTGCAGGATATCAATTCACTCGTTCTTAATACGAACAGTGCCTTCCCCGGCAGCAAGATCACACTGAATTATGCATATGACCCGAACTTCAGGTGTTATATCGATGGTAAACCGGCTGCCATTTACGATGAGCCTATGAACTGGCAGTATCACATAGAGTGCACTCCGGGAGAGCATGAGATCATCATCCAGTATGAAGATCCGACATTCGTTATCTGCTGCATGATAGCAGCTGAATACATTGTCTTTGCCGGTATTGCCGTATATGCATATAAGAAGATCCGTGAGCGAAGGCTCAATGCCTGAAGCACAGTGATAACTGCATAAACTCAAGCAAACAAAAACCGGCAGGTATGATCCTGCCGGTTTTGTTTTAAGTGTCCTCTACAGATCAGGACTTCTCGAGTGCGAGAGTTACCGTAGTTCTGTCGCAGACTTCGGAAGGTCCGAAGTACTGGATAGCACCGGGGAATGTGAAGCATGTATCTACTGCCCACTTCTCTCTGTTAGCTTCGAAATACTTGAAGGGCTTGCCGTCGAGCTCAACGAGAGCCTTACGGATAACCGGCTTATCCTCACCGTTTCTTCTCTCCATGTTCATCATCTTTGTGATAGGCATACCGCCTGCAACCCACTCATCAGCAGGCTTGCTGATGTTGGATACCTTTGACAGATAACCTGTGTATCCGTACTGGATGAGCATGAATGCGTTGTAGCCGAGTGAATAGCAGTAATCTGCATCGAAGTTGGAAGGGAATGCGCAACGGCCTTCGTAACCGAAGAAGTGGTGCTGAGCGCCGAACTTGCCCTTGTATGTACCTGCTTCCTTCCTCTTAGCGAGCTCGTTCTTGACCATCTCGGAGAAGAGCTTCTCAGACTCGATGAGGGATACCTGAACGTTACCGTGAGGATCTCTCTCGAGGAAGAGCTGCTGCTGGATGCCCTGAGGCAGGATATCGAATACCTTGAATGCATCTGCAGAGAGACCAGCCTTGATGAAGTCATACTTAGCGTTCCAGTCAGGAAGCGCATTGAAAGCTGCTGTCTTCTCACCTGCGAGGAGCTCGTTGATCTCAGCGATGAGAGCGGAGAACTCAGGCACGAACTCTACGATACCCTCAGGGATGATAGCAACACCGAAGTTGTTGCCGTTAGCTGCTCTCTTCTCAACAGAGTCAGCGATCTGGTTTGTGATGTCAGCGAGGGACATCTTCTTAGCTGCAACTTCCTCACCGATGAGGCAGATGTTAGGCTGTGTCTCAAGAGCGCACTCGAGTGCAACGTGGGAAGCGCTTCTTCCCATTACCTTGATGAAGTGCCAATACTTCTTTGCAGAGTTGGCATCTCTCTCGATGTTGCCGATGAGCTCTGAATATGTCTTTGTAGCTGTATCGAAACCGAAAGAAGCCTCGATGTCCTCGTTCTTAAGGTCACCGTCGATCGTCTTAGGGCAGCCGATAACCTGGATGCCTGTGTTATTTGCTGTCATGTACTCAGCGAGTGTAGCAGCATTGGTGTTGGAGTCGTCACCGCCGATGATGACGATAGCTGTAAGTCCGTTTTCCTTAGCGAAGCCAGCAACAGTCTGGAACTGCTCAACTGTCTCGAGCTTTGTTCTGCCGGAACCGATGATATCGAATCCGCCTGTGTTCCTGTATGCATCGATGAACTTATCATCGAACTCTACATAATCGTTCTTAAGAAGTCCGTCCGGACCGCCCTTGAAGCCGAGAAGAACGTTGTCGGGATTTGTAGCCTTAAGTGCATCATAAAGACCGGAGATAACGTTGTGTCCGCCCGGAGCCTGTCCGCCGGAGAGGATAACGCCTACAACCTGCTTCTTGGCAGCAGATGTGTTCTGGCCCTTCTCAAATGTGATCTCGGGCTTACCGTATGTATTGGGGAAAAGCGCCTGGATCTTCTCCTGATCTGCAACACTCTGTGTAGCAGCGCCTTCCTTTACGCAGATGTCTGCGATGCCGTTCCTGAGCATACCCGGAAGCTTGGGCTGATACTCATATCTTGCTTTCTGAAGTGGTGAAATATCCATATTCGTACTCCTTTGTAGAAAATTGACCTATAAATAATAAATAATTCAGTCCTAAAAGTAAATGTTATTCTTTGATAATCAGCTTTTGCACCAGAAGTAGCAATAAGCCTGCGTTCTGGCAGCAAAATTGGTGTCTGAGAGCATCTCACGGACCTGCTCTTTGGTATACCAATCTGCTGATATCTCCTCTTCATCTGAAGTACTGGGGGTGAATTCGCCTGTTGCAGTACCGATCACGCAGCAGCTTCTCTCATTTGTAATGCCTACACCGGAGTAGCTCGAAGGAAGGATCTGCTCGATATTCTCCAGCTTAAGTCCGGTCTCTTCCCACAGTTCTCTTACGGCGGCCGTCTCGGGGGTCTCTCCCGGATCTATGAGGCCTGCAGGGAAATTGACAGCTACTCCGCCCACTGCCATCCTGAATTCATGATTAAGCAGGATCTTAGAATGATCCGGCGAATGGATTATGAGTACTACCGCATCGCACTTATCCGAACGTATGTCGTTGATACCTTTGATGTCTCCGTTACGGGAGATCATCTCATATACCTTCTCATTACCCAGCGCGGTCTTATATCTCGCATTGTAATAGTGGATGAACTTACCGCTGTATTTCTTCTCTATGCTCTCGAATTCCATTTTTACTTTCCCATTCTCTTTTTGATTATGTCGGGAGAAGCAACCGAATAACCGAAGAATCCCATCTTCTCTCCCAACAGAAAATACTCGCCGTGGTTATATGCCACTAATCTCGCGTTGTCAAGACACAACCTTCCGTTCTCATCCAGAAGATAGGAATCTGCGGTAATGGCCTCGATCTGCCCGATGAACATGTCATGGGATCCGAGTTCCTGCACGGCCTTAACAGAACAGGATATCGATACCGGAGCTTCCTTGATCGCATAAGCATACTTCATGCCCTCAGCCTTCACGGGTGTTATCGAGCATGCCTTGAACTTGTCCTCATCGGCACCGGATCTTACTCCGCAGTAATCACAGGCCTTGCAAAGCGACTTGGATACAAGGTTTACAACGAATTCTCCGGTCTCGGATATGAGCTTATGCGAATGCCTTGATTTGCGGATGCTGACAGATATCATCGGCGGTTCGGAATTGACCGTTCCGGCCCATGCGACAGTCATGATGTTTGGGCGTTCGCCCTCTTTCGACGGATCCTTTCCTGCGCATGACACCATGACAACAGGTACAGGGTTAAGGATCGTGGAGATCCCTATGCTTGTCTTATCGTGTTTAGCCATTCAATTTCTCCTGTTTATGTTAGATAGTTTTACGAACTTTACCGAATTTAGTTTTCTAATGATCTGATGCAGAAGCATAGCTCCGACAGAAGATACTATGAAAGATAAAACCATCACTAATGCTATTGGAATCATAGTATTATCAATAAACAAAGTAAAATACTTTATTACAAGCTGATGCAGCATAAAGAATTCCAAAGAAATCTCCGCGAAACCAATAATGCCTCTCAAGATCAAATTCTCAACATTTAACTCAATTCTAATATTAGAAAGTGACATCACAAGCATATGAGACGGCAATAACCAGACTGCTGTTAGAAAATATCTGTTCCCCAAAAAGACAGATATCAAAGCAAGGCAAATTATAAGAACTATGCTGATACAGCAGATTGTTTTATTTAGAGTGTACAGTTTCCTATCTCTTATATATTTAGCCAACTTATATGCAGCACCGCCACAAAAGAAATCAAAATATCTTATTACAGGGAAAACGTAAACAACCCACTGAACATAAGGGCTTGAGAAAAACAGATAAGTCAATAAATACTCCATGACACCAATAACCACCAAAGCAATTATCGAAGTTTTTAATGACATACGTTTCCATAATCTAAGAGTTATTGGTGTAAGTAAGGCAAGGTATAGCATCAAAGATAAATACCAAGCAACACCATTAAAAGAATAATAGACAGAGAATATCGGAATGTACGATTGTAACAAAGTCAGATTAGCAACAAAACATATGATCCAACTGATATGATCACTAACCAACGAATTTACAGAAAGAGGAATCGCAATTATCAATGTTATCAGATGTAATAAGTAAAACTGTTTCAATCGCTTTTTTTATGTTGTAGCAGCTGATATTTGATTGTAGTTATCGTTTGTGAGATAAGTCAGATAAGCACTTAAAGCGATAAACAACGATACACTTGCGCAGCCTAAATACTTTAAGGTAATACCGTTTTCAAAACCGAATAATTCATTAGTATGACTAATAAAAATCAAAACCGGGGCAAAAAAACGCAATAGCTGAAATGAAATAATTTTATTTTTAGTCATCTACTTAAGCAAAGCCATAAACACTCTGCTATGCCTCCTTGGAGATCAGCGGTGTTACTGCAAAGAATGACTCGTGGAGCAGCAGATAATCCTTGATATCAAGGCCTGCGGAATATCCCACGAGATTGCCGTCCTTGCCTATTACCCTGTGGCAGGGCACCACTATCGATATCGGGTTCTCGGAGCATGCCGCACCGACTGCCCTTGTTATCTTTCGCGCCTCAAAACGGTTGCCGCCTGACATGGCAAGAGCAATATCCTCGTAGCTTGCGGTCGTGCCATAGGGAATGGAGCAGAGCTGTTTCCAAACCTTGAGCTGGAACTCAGTGCCTCTCATGAATCTGTATCTTATGTCGAACGTTGCCCTCTTATTGGCAAAATACTCGGTAAGCTCCACATAAGCCTTTGCAAGTTCGGCAGGCAGGCTCTCGAGCTGCTCTTCGTCCATATCATAGTTGCCGCCTTCAGAAGCCCTGATGCATCCTTCCCTGCCTAGAAGGCCGAGACTTCCTGCGACATTGAGAACAAACGGGTCTTCAATCTGCGAACCGGGATGAAGGAGCTTTATCTCATCGATATAGTCCTTGCCGCCTGTGATAACGGCAATTCCGCGTTCAAAAGGAACGAAACAGACATTGTATTCCGTATATGATGCGGCAGTCAGAGCAAACAGGCCGGCATCTTCAAATCCTGTGTCCGTCCTTATCTCATCCCTTAACACCGCTTCCTGCATAAAACCGTGGGATGCGAGCAACTCTTCGGTCACGGCATCTTCTGCCCTGCATATCGCGATGACCTTGTTGTAGTACTCCGTGAGGAAGCAATACTTCAGCGTAGCTTCCATGATCTCGGACTTGGCGTCCATATCGGCATCTTCCGTATAAACGAACTCGAGCTGGACAGTGCTCATCTTCCTGTCCCTGCGGAAGAGCTTAACGACGGCACGGATGCTCTCATCCTGTGCGACCAGGACATCAGTCATCCTGCTTGCCACAAACCCTCTGATATCAGCCTCGACCACAGAGAGCGTGCCTGACATAAGGCCGCAGGCGCGAAGCTCTGAACTGTCACCTATCCTGATCTTACGAAGATTAATTCCCGCCATAGCAAGCCTCCGGATCAAAATCCTCATCAAGGGTGAAGAATTCGGCAAGATACTCGACTGAATTCATATACAGCGGATTATCGTAACCCGCAGGACAATAGACTGCTTTATCCATTATCTGACTGTATATATATGCCTCATTTCCGAAAAACTCATCTGCGCAGACCAGATCCCAGAGGCCTGTATCTCTTATAACGGGCAGATATCCGGACATGTCTTCGGTTCTGTATATCAGAAGCTGTGCGTCAACATCGTATGTGATAAACTCCGCGAACTCAGCCGCAAATTCCTTATCGCTGCAGACTTCCGATACACACAGGCTGTATGGTTCAAGGTACGGAACACCTGGGTTGGCAGTATCAGCGCAAGGCAGCCTCAGGACATAGAGCTTATCCGGGAAGTACTCAGACCAAAGTCCGATATTATCCGAAGTCTCAAGCCATACTGCGGCATTACGCCCGTATACAGGATCCGCGCCGCTCGCATCAGTATTGGAAGCAAGACCGTCCCCGTAGAGACTGCTGATATAGCCGATATCCTCTGCGAGTACTTCGGAAGCGCCCTCGCTGTCATTCTTATACTCGTTATACATCATGAATGAATATGCCTTATCACCGTCAAAGCTGCCGGCAATATATGGTGCAAGCTTATATGCGGAAGCAAATGGAACCACGCTGCCCTCGGCATTCTCAGATGCAATGTCCTCTAAGTAAGTCAAGAGCTCATCAGTTGTGAACTTGGAAGACAGGATACCCGAATCAGGGATGTAGTCGCTGTTGCCGAGAAGAACTATCGCAGAAGAATAATGAGGGATCCCGTAATAAACGCCGTCTGCAGATGCATATTGCAGGGCGCTTACATAAACTCGCGACATATCGATATATTCGGAATCGGAGATGTATTCGTTAAGATCGGTGCAATAGCCGCCCGCATATACAGAAGCGCAATCCTGTGCAAGGAAAACATCCGGCATGTAGCCGTTATCATCCCAGGACTTGATCGTTACCAGGTCTGCACCTTTGGAAGGCACTTCACTGTTAGTAATGACAAAGTCCGTGGACACTTCATCCAGAGAAGCAAGATCGATATCTGCCCCGGTATACATGTCATCCCAGGTTCCGCTGCGCTTCATATAGAACATAGCGGAAAGATATCTGACGGTATCGTCAGAATAAGGAAGTGCTACAGACAGAGTCTTGATGGTCTTGGAATCACTTGCCGAAGTCTCGGTCTCTGCTTCGGTAGCAGATGCTTCAGGCTCACCCGGCAGTTCGGGGAAAACGTTCTCTTCGCGTTTGCAGGCGGATACGCAAAAAGCCAGACACAAAAATGCCGCTGTAAGAGCTGTTCTCTTTGAATACACTTTCCCGTTTACCTCCTGCCATTTTATTATATCATTACTTGTCTTCCGACAACCCCTTCCGACTTGACATTAAGGGCTCTAATGAGTATATTTTTATGGCACGCCAATGTGGCTCAGGGGTAGAGCAATTCACTCGTAATGAATAGGTCGTGGGTTCGATTCCCACCATTGGCTCCAAACTCATAAGTCCCTTGTTCTTGGCTACGAACAGTCCTCGGAGCTGCGCTCCTGCGGAACTAGCAGAACAAGGGGCTTATTCGTGGCAGCAGTGCTTACAGGGGTTTTATGATTGGTTTA
>R26__coassemble_1685_pt1 | contig 10741 bp, 9 predicted proteins | sample R26__metabat2_low_PE_020 | metagenome-assembled genome bin R26
ATGGCTTTCGCGAGCCAGGACGACGTCTTCGAGATCATCGAGGATGTGCTTCCTCCTGTATTTGCAAAGTACGGTAAATACGACAGAGCATCCGGCTCACCGTTCGTGCGCATCCCTTACCTCGAGGCAATGGAGAAGTACGGCACGGACAAGCCTGACCTCAGAATAGACCTGACGGTAACAGACGTGACCGAGCTCCTCCGCACGGAAGAGTTCGCACCGTTTGCAGACGGCGAGATCAAGGCCATCGTCATCTCCGACTTCCACGAGAGCCGCAAGTTCATCGACAAGACCATGAACGACGCCGAGATCCAATCCGGATCCAAGGGCTACTGGTTCAGAGTGGACGAGAACGGCGAGATCGTCGGAGGCATCTCCAAGTTCGTACAGCCGAAGAAGGACGAAGTCGTCGCTAAGCTCGGCCTCGCTCCCAACACGCTCGTGGTACTCTCTGCAGGCACACAGGGCGCTGCGCAGAAGATGGCGGGCGTTCTGATCAAGACTTTCGGTGCGGCAGTTCCGGGCCACATGGACAGGGAGCAGTATGCTTTCTGCTGGATCGTAGACTTCCCGATGTACGAGATCGGCGAGGAGTCCGGCGAATTAGAGTTCTGCCACAACCCGTTCTCCATGCCGTCGGGCGGACTTGACGTTCTGCTCAAGGCAGAAGCGGGCGAGATCGATCCGCTGTCAATCAAGGCAGACCAGTACGACCTCGTGGTCAACGGCATCGAGCTGTCTTCGGGCGCCGTAAGAAACCACGATCCTGAGATCATGATCAAGGCTTTCGAGCTCGTAAGACTCGGAGAAGAGGACGTTAAGGCGAAATTCCCCGCGATGTACAACGCTTTCTGCTACGGCGCTCCGCCGCACGCAGGCATCGCTCCGGGCGTAGACCGTATGGTAATGCTCCTGTCGGGCGAGGAGACGATCCGCGAGGTCATCCCGTTCCCGATGAACAAGAACGCGGCAGACGTCATGATGGACGCTCCGGGATACGTCTCGGACAAGCAGCTTGAAGAGCTGAACATCAGGGTAGTGGCACCTGCGGCAGAGGCAGAATCCGCAGCCGAAGAGGCAGCAGAAGACGCAAAGTCTTAAGGAGAACTGATTTGGACGACGAGAGGAACATTCCGGTAGAAGATAAGGATTCACCCTTTGCAGACGAGACGCTCTCCGCGGAACAGCAGAACTACTCCGACGAGCAGCGTGCCGCGAGGGAGAAAGCCGTAAGCAAGCACACGATCGCAGAAGAAGTGTTGGACTGGCTCCGCACCATCTGCATCGGCGTTATCGCAGGCGTGCTCATCGTTGTGTTCGTCCTGCAGAAAGACAACGTCTACGGCCCGTCCATGATGCCCACGCTGAATTCCGGCGACGTGGTGTTCACGGAGAAGATATCGACCTACATCGGCAACTACCAGAGGGGCGACATCGTCATATTGAACGGCCAGGGTATGGAGGGCTACACGAAGTCCGAGTACCTGGTAAAGCGCATCATCGGCCTGCCCGGCGAGACGGTCAAGATCGAAGACGGCAATGTCTACATCAAGCCCGCTGACGGCACAGACTTCTACATCCTCGAAGAGAGCTACCTGCCTGAGGGCACCAAGACCACCATGATGGACTACGGCCTCGCGAAAGGCTACAACGAAGTCACCCTCGGCCCCGACGAGTATTTCTGCCTGGGCGACAACAGGCCGGTCAGCAACGACTCGAGGAACCTGGGACCGTTCAGCAAGGACCGTATCGTGGCGATCGCGTTCGTCAGGATATTCCCGCTGAGTGACATCAAATTCCTGTAAGTCAGGATATAAGTTAGGACACAAATGGACGACAGACAAAAGTACATACGCAACTTCTGCATCATCGCACACATCGACCACGGCAAGTCGACCCTTGCCGACAGGCTCATCGAGCACACGCACGTCAAGGAAAAGCGCGAGATGCAGGACCAGATCCTCGACAACATGGACATCGAGCGTGAGCGCGGCATCACGATAAAGTCGCAGGCCGTAAGGCTTCCTTACAAGGCCGCAGACGGACATGAGTACATGCTCAACCTCATTGACACCCCCGGCCACGTCGACTTCAACTACGAGGTCTCGAGATCGCTTGCCGCTTGCGACGGCGCCATCCTTGTCGTCGACTCATCGCAGGGAGTAGAGGCGCAGACGCTGGCAAATGTGTATCTCGCAGTCGACGCCGACCTCGAGGTTCTTCCCGTAATCAACAAGATCGACCTTCCTTCCGCGCGCCCCGAAGAGGTCCGCCGCGAGATAGAAGATGATATAGGCATCGACGCATCCTACGCGCCTCTGATCTCCGCCAAGAGCGACATAAACATTGACGAGGTCCTGGAGAAGATCGTAGAGTATCTGCCCGCACCGGATGCTGATACAGAGGCGCCGCTGCAGGCACTGGTCTTCGACTCCAAGTATGACCCGTACAAGGGCGTCATCGTCAGCGTGCGTGTTAAGAAGGGCGCGCTCAAGCAGGGCGACAGGATCCGCGCGATGCACACAGGCAAGGAGTTCACGGTAACGGAGCTGGGGTTCTTCGCGCCGGGCGAACTCGTGCCCGCAGACAGCCTGATGGCAGGCGAGGTAGGTTATATCTGCGCTTCCATCAAGAACGTGGGAGACACCGCCCCGGGCGATACGATCACCCTGGCGGACACCCCGGCAGCCGAGCCCCTTATCGGATATAAAGGCATTCAGCAGATGGTCTTCTGCGGCATCTACCCTGTGGACGGCGCGAGATACGGTGACCTGAAGGACGCTTTGGAGAAGCTCCGCCTGAACGACGCGGCGCTGTCCTTTGATGCCGAGACGTCTGCAGCTCTGGGCTTCGGCTTCAGGTGCGGCTTCCTCGGCCTTCTGCACTACGAAGTAATCCAGGAGAGGCTCGAGCGCGAGTTTAACCTCGACCTCATCAGCACGGCGCCTTCCGTTATCTATCACATATACCTCACCAGCGGCGAGATGGTCGAGTGTTCCAACCCGACGAACATGCCGCCGGTCGACACGATCGACTACATGGAAGAGCCCGTCGTCAAGGCGACCATAATGCTCCCCAAAGACTACGTCGGCAACATAATGGAACTCTGCCAGGACAGACGCGGCGAGTACCTCGACATGAAATACCTCGACGACAAGCGCGTCATGCTGCACTACAAGCTGCCGCTGAATGAGATTATCTACGACTTTTTCGACGCGCTGAAATCCCGCACCCGCGGATACGCTTCACTCGACTACGAGCCCGCCGGCTACGAGAAGAGCAAACTCGTCAAGCTCGACATCCTGCTCAACGGCGACGCGGTCGACGCGCTGTCCTTTATCGTCCACGCGGACAAGGCATACGCGCGCGGCAGAAGGATGTGCGAGAAACTCAAGGAGAACATCCCGAGGCAGCAGTTCGAGATCCCGGTCCAGGCTGCTATCGGCGGCAAGATCATCGCCAGGGAGACCATCCGCGCATACCGCAAAGACGTCACCGCGAAATGCTACGGCGGCGACATCTCCCGTAAGAAGAAGCTCCTCGAGAAGCAGAAGGAAGGCAAGAAGCGCATGCGCCAGGTAGGCTCGGTCGACGTGCCTCAGGAAGCGTTCATGAGCGTGCTGAAATTAGACGAAGAATAAAGGTCGTGGAGCGTAATGCTCGCTTAGGTCACGCGCAGTGCGGGCCTTGATTTTTGCTGCGCTGCGGGCATCGGCAGCGTCTGGCTCGCGTTAGTTGACTTTTGGTTTTGGATTTTCCCGATTCTCAAAACCAAAATACATACAATGCACCCGCCCTTACTTCGAATGAGGAAAAATATCCGCCCTGACTATTGACATGTAGTCAATGACTACATATAATCTGAGCATACCAATGTAGGCAGTGCCTACACGAATTACAGGAGGATATCATGAATTATATTGACTACATCGACGAATCAACCGGGATCATTATTGAGAACGTCAGAACAGACAAGCGTGCAAAGCTGGATCGAATCATATGTTTAATAGAGGGACTGGAGATAGAGATCGATATTGAGAATGCTTCTGCAACTGAGACTGAAGCTGAGCAGAAGAGACGACTCTACAGTTATCTCAGCAAAGCTGTCCGGGATGCATCGGGAATGAACCGTGTTCAGTTCGCAGCCTGGCTTGGAATCCCTTACCGTACTATGCAGGAATGGGAGATCGGGAGAAGGCAGATGCCTAATTATCTCTTAAGACTGATTGCATACAAGGTCAAAGGCGAGAAACAAGCCGGTAATCTGACCTGATTCGTATTGACAATACGTATAACACGTGTATTAATATAGGTGGATGTGATGACCATATCGGAGATGAAACGACTATTGCGGAAAAGCGGATGCTATTACGTCAAATCTCTTAGAGGGCATGACGATTGGTATTCACCTATTACCGGCAAACACTTTTTACTGCCAAGGCATCCATCCCAGGAATTAGGAACAGGATTAGCTGCAGCGATCAAAAAGCAGGCTGGAATCAAATAGCAACAGCAGATCAAATCAAAGAGGAAATGACCTATGGCAAAGGGAAAAACTGAATCACCAATCTACGTTTACCCGGCAATATTCACTCCCGAACCGGAGGGTGGATACTATATTCATTTTCCTGATATTGAGAACTGTTTCACATGCGGCAAAGATATCAAAGACGGAATGCTCATGGCAGAGGATGCACTTGCGCTGATTGTATACACAGACTATGAGGAGACCGGCTTGCCGGCTCCCGCGAGCACCCCGATCAAGAAGCTCAAACTCAAGAAAAATGAGTTCGCAACTTACGTAACCTGTGACACTACTGTATGCAGAAGAAAGTTCGGTACCAGGGCCGTAAAGAAGACACTCACAATCCCTGAGTGGCTTAACGAAGCGGCCGTCAAAGAGCGCATCAACTTCTCACAGGTCCTCCAGGACGCTTTGAAAGAAAAGCTTAACGTGTCATAACTTCAGCATATAAGGACTTTAGTAGAGTTTGCAGTAGTGATCCTAAGGAATATGAAACAAAGATTGCGACGCTGTCGCGCACCGCTTACGGTAGTAGTTTATGAATATGGCCCGCACGACGCGGGCCTTTTTGCTGCTCAGCGCTCTTCATCAGCATCGAGTGCGCGTTAGTTTACGTTTGGTTTTAATTATTCTCAATTTTCAAAACCAAAATCAATCATAAAGCGAATAGTCAACATTTGGTTTTGAGATTTGCTGATTTTTAAAACCAAAATACATACATCACCCCACAAACCCCTCATACACTCTCATATAGTAAGCCGGGACCTGGGCCACATAGCAGTAATACTTGTCTGTGCCGAGTCTCAGGTCCGTCGTTGCCATCTTAAGCAACTCCAGGTTGCCAAAGCCGACATAATCCTTTGATACGATGAACGCTTCTGTCTCAACGGTGTCCAAGCCGAACACTTCATCGTAAGCCGCGATCTCCACGGCAATGCACATCGAATTGAACGCATCGTAATCAGCGTCGCCGAAGTACTCAAAGCACTCGTTCCCCTCCAGGTCGATCCCGGTCATCTCTTCGAACGCGCGCAGCTCCTCCATATCGGTTATCAGCATCTTGCAAGGCTGCACGTCGGCATCGCCGAGTTCGTAAGTCTTAAGGAACGTTATATCCTTGGAGTAGATATGCGTGGATACTTCAATGTCCTCGCCATAGAACTCATCACGGATAATCTGCAACGCTGCCTTGGCGTAGTCATCGTCCAGCCAGCCGGTGTACACGCCGCCCTCGCTGATCTTGACCCACTCGCCGCCGACGTTGACCGAGGTAGATGAATAACCGCCGTCATATGTGACCTCATCCTCGTAGACAAACTCCTCGTTCGGGTCGGCATACTGCATGTAGCTGTAGGCCTCGGTGAGCGCGTTCACATCGAACTGCATTACGGGGGCCGTGTACATCTTCAACATCTGCAGCCTGTCCTCGGCAGGCATCGGGTCATAGTACTCTTCGGTATACCCGCTGAAATACTCATTTGATGCATACACGCTTCCGTCTGACATCACGAAAACATCACTCGCCTGATACCCCTCGGAATAGTTGTCCGAGTGCGTATGTATGATGTTCTCTCCCTCGGGCAGATCGCAGAGCTCTACGGTTACGGCAGGCTCCACGCCGGAATCCACGGCAGAGGAGACCTCGGTGGTAGTTACCCCATCTTCATCTCTATCTTTATCTTTCTTCTTTGAACTGCCGGAAGAACCAGAAGTACAGCTGCAGAGCGCAGTCATGCAGAGCGTGCCGGCAAGTAAGGTCGTGAGTGTTCTAGTAAGTCTCATAAGTATCCCTCCGTGTCAAACTACCCTATATACAGATAATACTTCAAAAATGTTGCAACTTTCGCGCGGGCCAGACTGTATTAATGGTATCAAGCGTTACGGAGGGTGACGGCGTTATGGAGAAGATAGGAAAAGCAAGGCAGATTCTGGGGCTGGTCCTGATCGTGGCGGTCGGGCTGTACCTGTTCGGCGGGTGCGTGGGAACTGAAGGCGACGGCATCGGCGGCGGCTCCGGCAAAGGCAAGGACAAAGACAAGGGCAAGGACATCGAGGTGACCATGGACGCTCCGGTAACTGCGGATGACCTGCAGAAGCTGGAAGGGGACATGTTCGTGCTCGAAAGCACCATCTGTGCGCCCATTCCCGACGACATGGATCCTACGACGGAGTACCGCGTCACGTACGACGGCTACGTGTACTGCGACAGCGAGTACAGCACCGGACCCGCCAAGCTGAGCGACGAGGACTATATGGAGATCTATTGGTTCTGCGTGCATGCGGTCAAGACCGATGAGTTCTCCAAGTATTACGAAGACGTCTGCGACGGCGAGACATACAAGTTTACGTACTACGACCCTGACGGTGAGGAGTTCGCCATTTACGACGGCTACTGCTACGACAACGCCGACCTGCAGGACATCGTTGTGCTCGTGGAAGGGTATGTGTATGAATAAGGGTTGTTTGACTGCGTAAAACCTTTTGAAAGGCCATTCTGACAGCAAACTGCACTGCGCTGCTGTCTGTGCTGCTGTATTTTAACCGCTTGAAAGGCCATTCTGACAGCAAACTGCACTGCGCTGCTGTCCGTGCTGCTGTATTTTAACCGCTTGGAAGGCCATTCTGACAGCAAGACGCACTGCACTGCTGTACAGCCGGCGTAACACTACACCATCAGAACATCCTGAACCTGTTGTCGTCAGTCCCCGTGCGCCTGTTCAGGGCACTTAAAAAGTACTCGATGTGCTCGCCCGGCACGGCGATGAACATCTTGCGGTACTTGCCGTTCGAGAAGGTAACACTCATCTGATAGATATTGCGCATGACCTCGCGGTTATACTCGTCATTGAACTTTGCCAGCGCACTCTCGCTGTTCACGCGCCTGGCGAAGAAGATGCTCTTGAGCTTATTTATCTCTAAGATATACTCGCGCGAGAGGATAAGGTAATCCCTCGTGATGACGGCGATATTCTCGGTATTCTCGCCCGCGGGGTCGAAGAAGAACGCCTCGCTATCTTCGGCCGTCATCTGCGCCAGAAGGTTTTCTCTGCCGTAGAGGTCAATCTGGGCGCGGAACTTGCGCGGTGCGATAACCCTTACCTTGAGAAAGCGCGCTGTGATTATGATCATCAGGGCCAGAACGCCGCTGAATATGAGCCATCTCCTGTTGTTATCGGGATCCGTGCACACGAGAACGATCGCCATGACAAGGAACACGCCTGCGATGGCAAAATTCTTGATCCAGATCTTTGTTATGACCTTATCGTCTGCAGTATCGTGCGTCTGCTCCCACAGCACGCGCTCCGCCTGGTCGGGCCTCAGGTTACCGATCATGCGCGTCCCCCTTACTCAAAGCAGAATGTATCCAGTACCGCCATTGCCGCACTGTCTTCCGCCTCGAAAGCAAAATACACAGCATGCTTTCCGGTAACGGCCGCTGTCAGGGGAATACTAAGCTCTGACGCGCCGCCCTCGGGAACCTCAACGGATCCGGCACAGACACCGTCATACGAATCCAGTCGGACTTCTACCTTGAACCCTGCGGGGAACGAACCGGTAACCACCGCGAGCGAAGCACCGGCGCCGGAACCTTCCCCGAACTGCAGATACTTAAATCCCACCGTCGTGCCGCTGATGATGTTTACCACCGGCGCGGAATCGCCCTCATATACTGGCTGAACATGCGGGCGGTCATTGCCTTCGTTGGTCTCGCGGGCGTTGCCTACGAAGTTGTGTCTTCTGGTACCGTCATAGATATGGCAGGTATAGCCTGCGGAGATGACGGAATACGCATCAAGGCCGCCTAAGAAGAAGCCCTGAGAGGTCATCTCGACCACGTCAGAAGATACAGGCTCGCCGCCTTCGTACTTAATCTTACCTATATAGATCCGGCCATCTGCCCCGACTGCGATATCGACGGGCTCGACCATCGCCTGGCGCGCGTACTCGTCGCAGCCTTCCTGGCGGTGGTAGAAGATGTACCACTGACCGCCGACCTGCATCAGCGAGCCGTGGTTGTTGCCCCACTGATATGTCATGATGCCGCCGTCAGGGCCGTCTACTATCTCGCCGCCGTTGAAGCTGATATCTCCGCCACGCTTGAATCCGCCCAGGGGAGTATCGCTCCAGACATAGCTCAGGAAGCCGTTGCAGCTTCCGACAACGCCTAAGTCCTCTCTCGGGTATTCGTAGCGCTTGGAGTAGACCAGAACGTACTTGCCGTTAATCTTACGGGGAGAAGATGCTTCGAAGAAACCTGTCTCGGCATCGACATGCCCGTCGTCTTCTTTGATCCAGAAGGGGTGGCAGTGGCCGATGAGGTGGTGGACGACGGTCTCCTTCTTCAGGGTTGCCATATCGTCGTTCAGCTCGCCTGCGTGGGATTCGCAGAAGCCCCAGTATGCGTAGACCCTACCGTCGTCATCGACCAGGATGCCGGGATCGAACCCGAGCTCGGTCTTCACGGGGTCGGTAAAAGGTCCCCAGGGCTTGTCCGATTTGACCAGCATGATAGACGACCCGCGGTTCTCTGCTGCGTACATATAGTAGATGCCGTCCTTATACACGACGTCGGGTGCGTAGAGGTCGCCGCCGTCGGAGGCAGTATAGCAGATGCCGTGGCAGGTCCACTCTGTGGGACGCTCTACGGGAGCAGACCACACGACATAGTCGGGACCGCAGTAATCAGTCTTTTTGGTATCGTGCGAGCCGTACAGGTAGATCCTCGTCTCGCCGTTATATGTAAATACGCGCGGCTCTCCGTCCGGGACATGCTCCCAGAGAGGCATATAGGGGTTCGCGCCGGTGGTGATCTTATTCTTCATAGCGGGTATCCTCCTGACTTAACTAACCTATGCTACCTCAAAAAGCGCTCCGATAACAGACCCTGTAAAGCCCGTCAACCGTGGGTTGCAACTGCCAGTTGACAAAGTTACAAGCCGGCTTTATTGCGGGTAAACAGCCAGATAGGGTATCGTATCGGCATAAGGCAAGTGCACGGATGTCTGATAGAATAGAACCATAAAAGAGAGGAAATACTTATGATACTTGCAGACAAGATAATCAACGAACGTAAGAAGCTGGGCTGGTCCCAGGAAGAACTCGCAGACAAGCTCGGCGTGTCCAGGCAGTCGGTCAGCAAATGGGAGGGCGCGCAGTCGGTCCCGGATCTTCAGCGCATCCTCGAGATGAGCCAGATCTTCGGCGTGAGCACGGACTACCTGCTCAAAGATGACATAGAAGCGGTGGTTCCCACAGAGAGCTCCGACGACTCCGGCAGGGCAGCACGCACATTATCTCTTGAGGAAGCTAATACCTACCTTACTACCGTCAGAGACAACTCCTCGAAAATCGCCCTCGGCGCGGCCATCTGCGTTTCCTGCGCAGTCCCTCTGCTCCTCGTGGTTGGCGGCCAGATGGGCGGAGTGCTCCCGATAAGCGAAGCTGCGGCAAATGCGATCGGCGTGACGGGACTGTTCCTGCTCGTCGCCATATCACTGATATTCTTCATCCCCGCGGGCATAATGCTGTCCAAGTGGCAGTGGCTCGAGGAGGAAGTGTTCGAGACGGCATACGGCGTGGACGGTGCGGTCAGGGCGAGATCGGAGAAGTTCACCCCCAAGTTCGCGATGGGCATCACGGGCGGCGTGGTCTCGATACTTATCGGCGTAACGGCTCTGCTGGCGACTGCTTTCCTGAGCAACGAGAACGAGCCCGTGTGCATGGCGGCAGCTGCAGTGCTCCTGCTGTTCATCTCCGCAGGCGTGTTCATGATAATCCGCGCAGGCATGATCAAGGACAGCTACAAGAAGATCCTTCAGGAAGAGGATTATTCCAAGTCCCGCAAGCAGAACAAGCTCCTTCAGGTCGTCGCTCCCGCTTACTGGATGATCGTGACCGCAGGATATCTCGCATGGAGCTTCATCACATTCAACTGGGGCTACACATGGATCGTCTGGCCCGTGGCAGGCGTACTCTTCGGAGCGATTGCCGTCGTGCTCGACCAGGTAGGGAAGAAGGAAGAGTAAGACACAACTTCTCTACTCAGAACAGATTACACGAAGCGGGGGTTATTACCCCCGCTTTTTGCTTGAATCAATATATTACTGAGTATATACTCAATATATACTTCAATAAACACACGGAACAGGGGAATCAACAAAGAAAGAGACTAACTATTAAAAGTCAATAAGAAAAATGTAGCGTAAACGCTAGTTG
>R26__coassemble_1720_pt1 | contig 10584 bp, 7 predicted proteins | sample R26__metabat2_low_PE_020 | metagenome-assembled genome bin R26
GATGTATGCATCTGCTGATACTGCAGGAGCATCTTCGGGATTCTCCGATAACAGATCCGTAAGCTGCTCGTTCTGTGATATCAGGTCATCGTCGGGGTTGTCAAAATTCTCGTTTATGGCAAGCGAAGTCATCGGCATATACACAAAGACGGTTATTATCGCCATGAATAATGACGTGACTGCTTTGGATATGTTGGTAATAATCTTCATGCGTTCTCCCATTTGTTTATATCCCGCTTATTTTAAGCATAAATTATAAAAAATACAAAGAATAAGGATTTTGTAATATAATTGACCCGAAAGAAACGAGGTCAATAATGTCGATCGTAAGAGTTACGGATGCCGATTCCGGTGAATTTTCAAATGCTCTGAAGGAGCTGTCCATATATTTCGCAAGGCTTTCCGAGGAGAAGGGAAGGCCGCTTACTTTCAACCTTCTTACTTACGGCTGCCAGCTTAATGAAGCCGACAGTGAGAAGCTGTCGGGAATGCTTGTTGCCATGGGACTTACAAAGTCCGAGGATACGGGCAATGAACTTGCCCCGGCTGATGTCGTGGTAATGAATACCTGTTCTGTCAGAGAGAACGCCGACCAGCATCTTTTTGGCAATCTCGGCGTGTTCAAGACTGCGAAGAAGAAGGATCCCGGCATGATTGTCGCTGTCTGCGGCTGCATGATGAAGGTTCCTGCCAATGTCGAGAAGATAAGGAAGTCGTTCCCGTTTGTTGACATGGTTTTCGATTCACAGCAGATACACAAGTTCCCGATCTTCCTCAAGGAAGCACTTGGTTCGAGGAAACAGGTCGTAGAAGTCGGCGATACCGACTATATAGCCGATGACAGTTTCTTCCCGATAGACAGACAGAGACAGTTCCGTGCTCTCGTCCCCATCATGTACGGATGCGATAACTTCTGCAGTTACTGCATTGTCCCTTATGCCAGGGGCAGGGAGAGGTCCAGGGATTTTGCCAAGATCAAGGACGAGCTGGAAGAACTTGCATCTCTGGGTTACAAGGAAGTCATGCTCCTCGGCCAGAACGTCAATTCCTACGGCAAAGGCAATGCTGACGGCAAGAAGTTCGTTGACGTGCTTGCCGCTGCATCTGACTGCGGTTTTTCCAGGGTAAGATATATGTCATCCCACCCCAAGGATCTGTCTGACGAAGTCATCGAGCTTATGGGAGAGCGCCCAAACATAGAGAAACACCTTCACCTTGCGATGCAGTCCGGATCCGATTCCGTACTTAAGCGCATGAACAGGCCTTATACAATTAATGATTTCTACCGTATTGCTGATCTGTTCAGGGAGAAGGTCGCTGACGGTTCGCTTACCACCGACATCATAGTCGGCTTCCCAGGTGAGACTGACGAGGAGTTCGAAGATACCCTCAAGGCCGTAGAGCATTGCAAGTTTGATGCCGCTTTTACTTTCCAGTATTCGGTAAGACCGGGCACCGCCGCAGAGAAGCTCCCCGGCAGAGTGCCGCAGGAAGTAGTGACTGAGCGCTTTGCAAGGCTCCTCGAGATCCAGAACAGACTGGCGGCAGAATCCAATCAGAAGAAAGTGGGTAAGACCCACGAAGTCCTCATAGAAGGCATAAGCAAGCAGGGCGAGGGAACTTACACCGGAAGGACCATCTCGAACCATCTTGTCAACTTTACTATTCCTGAAGATATAATGCCGTGCGGAGGCGGAAGCCTTGAGGGCAGACTCGCGCTAGTCCGCGTTGACCGTGCGAGACCGTATTCCGTTGACGGCGTAATGGAGAAACTTATCAATGAGTGAGAACGAGAACAACGCTGTATTCCCGATGAGTCTTGCCGATGTCGACAAGGCTACGCTGTCGCCGATGATGCAGCAGTATGCCGAGATGAAGGAGAGCCTCGGTGATACGTTCCTGTTCTACAGGCTGGGCGATTTCTACGAGATGTTTTTCGACGATGCCGTAAGAGGTTCTAAGATACTTGAACTCGCTCTTACCAAGAGAGACTGCGGCTCGGGCATGCGCGCCCCCATGTGCGGCGTTCCGTTCCACGCATACAGGTCTTATGCGGACAAGCTCGTCGGGGCAGGATACAAGGTCGCTATATGCGAGCAGCTTGAAGATCCGGCCCTTGCCAAAGGACTCGTCAAGCGCGGCCTTACCAGGATCCTGACGCCCGGCACGATCACGGACGGCGGTGCCATGGAAGACAGACGCAACAACTTCCTCATGAGCGTAATGTGCATCGGGTCTCAGTTCGGCATTGCCGTGGCGGATATCTCGACCGGCGACTTCGAAGCAACTCAGCTTACGACATCTAACAGCGGCGAGCACTTCATCAATCTGGTAAGCAGATATTCGCCGTCTGAGATAATCCATAACAGGGCTTTTACGGATACGCCCGAGTATAAGACTATCAAGAATGCTACAGTCATTTCCCTAACACTTATAAATGAGCGGGATTTTGCATCGGATGTCATAAAGGACGCCGGTGTAAGCCTGACAGATTCCGATAAGTTCAGTGATCTTGTAATGCTCAAGGAGGCATGCGGAGCGCTGATAGGTTATGCCAAAGAGACTCAGACTGAAGATGTTGCTCACCTGAAGACGGTCAGATGCTTTACCGCATCTGATTCCATGGAGCTGGATTATTCCACCAGGACCAATCTGGAACTCACACAGACGATAAGGTCCAAACAGAAGAAGGGATCCCTCCTCTGGGCAATAGACAGGACCGCTACCGCCATGGGAGGAAGGCTCCTGCGTAAGTGGGTGGAAGAGCCGCTCATCTCGGTTAAGCAGATCAACAGAAGGCTTGATGCTGTCGAGGAAGCATGCGGTAAGTATATTGCCAGACAGGAGATCATCGAAGGGTTGTCCGGCCTGTACGATATCGAGCGTCTTGCAGGACGCGTTTCTCTGGGTTCATGTAACGGTAGAGACTTCATATCTCTCAGAAATTCTCTTGCCAAGCTTCCCTTCATATGCGAGAGCTGCAGGAATTTCGATAAAGGACTGTTCAAAGAGATCAATTCGATACTGGATCCTCTCGAAGACATATATATGCTCCTTGACAGTTCCATCAACGAAGACTGTCCGGTAACCATAACAGATGGCGACATAATCAAGCGCGGTTACAACGCAGAATGCGACGAACTCTACGAGATCGCTACCGGTGCAAAGACCTATATCCTTAACATGGAAGCAAATGAGAGGGAGAGGACCGGCATAAAGACTCTTAAGATCTCCTATAACAAGGTCTTCGGCTACTATATCGATGTTCCCAGAAGCCAGTCTGACAAGGTTCCCGAAGAGTACATAAGAAAGCAGACTCTTGTTAACAACGAGAGATACATAACACCCGAGATCAAGGAACTCGAGACCAAGATCCTTACTGCATCTTCAAGAAGGGTTTCCCTTGAGTATCAGTTGTTCCAGGAGATCAGGCAGAAAGTAAGCGAGGCGTCTGACAGGCTGTTCAACACCGCCCGGGCAGTCGCGCTTGCAGATGTCATAACATCTCTTGCAGAGCTTGCCGAGTCTGAGAACTATGTAAGACCTGTAGTTGATGACTCTGAAGTAATCGAGATCAAGGGCGGAAGACACCCGGTAGTAGAGAAGATGCTCCAGGGAAGCACTGCAAGCTTCGTGCCGAATGATTCTCTGCTGGATGATGAACGCAGGCTCATGGTCCTGACAGGTCCCAACATGGCAGGTAAATCGACTTACATGAGACAGGTGGCCCTGATCGTCCTTCTGGCTCAGATGGGATCCTTCGTTCCTGCTGAGTCTGCGCATATCGGTCTGGTCGATCATGTGTTTACGAGGATCGGCGCATCGGATGATATCGCTATGGGACAGTCCACATTCATGGTCGAGATGAAGGAAGTATCCTATATCCTTAAGAATGCAACAAGGAAGAGCCTTCTCCTTCTTGACGAAGTCGGAAGAGGCACTAGCACATATGACGGTCTGTCCATAGCATGGGCCGTTATCGAATACATAATCGATCCGAATATCCTTTATGCCAGGACGATATTTGCCACACACTACCATGAGCTCAATCAGCTCCAGCGTCTGAACCGCGGTGTGTTCAATAATCACGTTGCCGTAAGGGAAGATGATGCCGGCGTCGTATTCCTCCATAAGATAGTGGAGGGCGGCACATCGGATTCATACGGTATCGAAGTTGCAAGGCTCGCGGGACTCCCTTCGGATGTGCTCGTAAGATCAGGCGCCATTCTCAAGGAACTGGAGAGAATAGGCAACTTCAAGGTAAAGGGCAACAGGGATTCATTTGACGAACACGATAACGAGCTGTCATCTGATGTCATGCCCGGACAGGAATCCTTCTTTAATCCGGATAATGTCGTATACAGGAGAGAGGATAAGATAAGGACAGCCATCAAGGATGTCGATGTATCGAGGCTCACTCCCATTGAAGCTATGAATATACTCTATGAGCTGACAAAGATGGTCGAGGAGGAGAACAATGGGGAGGATTAATGTTCTTGACCGTGAGACCTGCAATGCCATCAAGGCCGGCGAAGTCATAGAGCGCCCGGTATCCGTCGTTAAGGAACTGGTTGATAATTCCGTAGACAGCGGTGCCACACATATCAAGATAGAATTCGCAGGCGGCGGCATCTCGCTCATCAGGGTTACCGATGACGGATGCGGTATGGACAAAGAAGACGCACAGAAGGCGTTCCTTATCCATGCGACTTCCAAGCTTAAGAAGATTGAAGATATTTATAATCTTTCGACAATGGGATTCAGGGGCGAGGCCCTTGCTTCCATAGCTGCCTGCAGCGACGTTACACTCAGAACGGCAACCGAAGGCGGTGCCGGTACTGAGGTCGTATATAAGGACGGAACTCTGGTAAGCGTCAGCGAGACAAGCGATAACAGAGGTACATCGGTTACGGTCGAGAACCTCTTCAAGAGCTTTCCTGCCAGATACAAGTTCCTTAAGCGTGATGCCACTGAGGGCATGTACATCACGAGCCTCGTTGAGAAGCTTGCCGTGATCAACCCTGCGGTATCGATCAAGCTCATTAAGGATAATGTATTGCTGTTCACAACTCCGGGGTCAGGGTCCATGCTCGATGCCATCTATGCCGTATACGGTAAGGAGACAGCGGGCTCCATGCTCGAGGTAACCGGAAGCGTCAACGGATACAGGATAGAGGGATACACGGGCAAGACGAGCTTTACCAGAGGCAACCGCGGACTTCAGTGCATATATGTTAATGACAGACTGATCCACAGTAAGACTGTAACGGCTGCCATAGATGAAGCCTATAAGAATGCCGTAATGAAGAACAAGTACCCCGTATGCTTCCTGAAGGTCTATTGCCCGGAGGGAACTGTCGATGTAAATGTCCATCCCCAGAAGGCAGAGGTCAAGTTCGCCGATGAGCGCGAGATATTCTCGCTGGTGTTCAGAGGCGTGAGGGATGCTGTTTTCGGGAACGGTTCGGCAGGAGACGATTTCCTCGGAGGCTCAGATGAAGGTTCGGCCAAAGAGCCCGACAGATCATCCGGAGTACAGCTCCGAATGGATTTTGCCAGAACGGAAGCACCTTCCGCACCGAAGCCTCAGTCCCATACGTTCTCCCGTGAACCGGCCAGGACTCCAGCCGGAGATCCTGCTGCAGCCAACAGGCTCCTCGAGGTGCTCTCGGGATTCAAGCCTGACATCAGTGAACTGGAAGGGACTTCCTCGGAGGCTCAGCCTGCCGTAGAACAGATGCCTGAATTTGCACCTGAAGCTACGATCGCTGATGACGATGCCATCGCCGCCAAGACCGATATCGATCTTCTTGCCGGGGCGGAATTCATAGGAATACTCTTTACGACATACATCATCATGCAAAGCGAGTCTGATGTTTTCTTCGTAGACCAGCACGCTGCTCATGAGCGCGTTATGTATGAGAAGTTCATGGCTAAGAAAGCACCAGGCAAGCGCGTAGATGACAGAGAGACGCTGCTTGTGCCGCAGATCATCTCGGTATCCGCAGCTGATTACGGCTTCATCTCGGATAATCTGGACAAGTTCGACGAGAACGGCTTTGAGATAGAGCTTCTGGGTGACCGTGAGATCGCATTGAGGTCGATGCCTCTGGGCTCCGGCAACAAGCCGTCTGCCATGTTCGAGCAGATCATGACCGACCTTAAGAGAGATGTTCCTTCAGGCTCCGATATCTGGTATTCGCTCATACAGACCACTGCATGCAAGGCTGCGATAAAGGCAGGAGACGTTATATCCAAAGAGGAAGCCATTGCACTCGTCATGCAGATGACGGGACTTGAGGATCCGTATCACTGCGCTCACGGAAGGCCGACATTCTTCAAGATATCGCGCAAGGATTTTGAGAAGAACTTCAGAAGGATCGTATGATCGAAGTAAGCAAGTTCATTCCTGAGTATAAGTATATTCCCGTTATAACCGGACCTACGGCCAGCGGTAAGAGTTCGCTTGCCCTCGAGCTCTGCAGACGTGTCGGGGGAGAACTTATATCCGCAGATTCCATGCAGATTTACAAGGGACTCGATATCGGCACGGCGAAAGACACTGCTGCAGAACGCGCGGAGATCCCGCATCACATGACGGATATCGTAGAACCGGGCACATACTTCAACGCAAGTGATTATGTGACGGCATGTTATGAGACTATCAGCGGACTGCTTGCAAAAGGAGTGCTTCCGGTTATCTGTGGCGGGACGGGTCAGTACATCTCAGCGCTTTACTATGGATTCGACTACGGCAAGGATGCGTCTGCAGATGAAGAGACGGCAAGACTTGAAGCGGAATTCGAGAAAGACGGAATAGACGGCATCTACGCAAGGCTTAAGGAAAGAGATCCTGAAGCTGCCGCCAAGATACATCCGAATAATACGAGACGGGTCATCCGCGCTCTGGCAGTTATCGAATCGACCGGCAGGACATTCACTGAGAAGAATTCCGAATCGACCAACGAAGGCCCGAGATATCCATTCAAACTGTTCATGATCGATATGGACAGACAGATCCTGTATGACCGCATTAACAGAAGAGTAGATCTTATGATGGAAGAGGGGATAGAGCAGGAAGCGAGAGATCTCTATGACTCAGATGCCGATAAGAAGTCCACATGCTTCCAGGCGATCGGTTATAAGGAGTTCAAGGAATACTTCGAGGGCAAGTCTGATATAGATGAAGCAGTCTACAACATCAAGCTTAGATCCAGGCATTATGCCAAGAGGCAGCTTACATGGTTCCGTGCGATGGGTGATGACGTGATAAGGCTCTTGCCGGATGATACTGAGAAGAATGTTCATCAGGTGTTGGATACCATTAGTCAATAGTTTCACTTAAGATTGAGACTTTTTTAATCAAACGATAACCGGATTAACATTTTATTGTCAATTATTGTTGATAATCTTAAAAGTAAACCCTTCGAAATCCCGAGTTTAAAACCAATGCCCCGATATTCATTGAATTCGAGGCATCAAGGTTGATATAAATTATGTTAGTTGCGCAATTCGAGGGAGGTGATTACGATATTGAATATCGATGAAGTCCGACGACTTTACCCAGAATGCGGCAGTCTTCCGTATTGAATTCTATGGGAGAGAAGCTCTCGTTCTCAGGGAACAGGTAAGGCACGCCGTTCTTACGGCCGAAACGCTTGACAGTTGCCTCATCTCCGATAAGAGCTGCAATGATATCTCCTTCGTCACAGGTATTCTGCTTCCTGACGATGAGATAGTCCCCGTCAAGTATGTGAGCGTTGATCATACTGCTGCCCTTTACCTTGAGCATGAAGCATTCGGAATCTCCGATGATCGATCTGTTTACGAAGAAGCTCTCAGAGTAGTCTTCGTGTGCAAGTATCGGTACTCCGGCAGTTATCTTACCGATGCAGTAGAGCTGTCTGACTTCGCCGTCATCATTAAGTGGTGTGGTAACAGCAGGATCAGACTGGAAACCCTGATCCTTGATAATGATCGCTCGTCTGATTCCGGGACGGTATTCGATCTTACCCATCTGGTCGAGCTGCTTAAGATAAGCGTGGACAGAAGAAGTGGACTTAAGGCCGACACCCGCACATATATCTCTTACTGAAGGAGAGATATTGTTCTTACGGATATAGTTACAGATATATTCATATACGCGGTCGATCGACTTGGCGCTTCTGGATTCCGAGCCTCTTGCAGTCATAAGATACCTCCCGAACAAACTTTCGATTTTATGATAACACACTATGGAGTTGTGTCAAACATATGTTTGATATCTGAAAGGAGGTTAATATGGTAACAAAGGAAGAGTACAAGGCGATGGTTCAACGCCTTAAGAATCTTAACAAGGATCTCAACGGAACCGGCGATGACGAGACTGATTTCTTCGTTAAGCTCTGCCGGCTGTATGAAGACAAGAAAGTAAACCTCATGGAGATATATGCCAAGTACTATTCCGGGGCGAAGGTCACGGATACGGCTTTCATACCGTCCGGTCCTTCGGATATGACCGACTACATGGTTCATTTCTCTGAGGGATACGACATCTTCGTCAAGAAGATCGAGAAGCATTATGCCGAGATAGTGCAGAAGAGGAAAGAGGCCATGCGACTTTTTACCTGCATGGTATCACTGCCTCTTAACATGTCTGCAGTACTTTATCTTACATACTTCAAGTGTCTTGATCCGGATGAAGTACGCGTTCAGCTGTTCATGAGCCGTTCCACTTACTACAGGATCAAACAGAAAGCGATACAGATGCTCGTAGTCAGGTGCAAGGAACAGGAATCAAACAAATAGTTATATCAAGAAGATTAATGATATAATTACCGTGAACTTTGAGGAGGTTACATGAGTAACAACGGCGGTGCTGCATCAGACTTCATGGATACGGTAAAGGCTTTTTCCAAGTCTTCTGCTAAGGCTACCGTCAGATACTTCAAGGGACTGCCTTCCAGGTTCGTCAGATTCGTAAGGCGTAAGGTCAATGAGATCAGGAACCGTCCCCCGCGTAAAGACATCAACAAGGTCTATGTCCTTGTCGGATATACGACAAAGGCCCAGGTCGATGCCAAGTTCAATGCCGAGAGACATATGATAATCCTGCGCAGGGGACTTCTCGCACTTATATTCCTTCTTCTGCTGTTTATTTCCGTCAACAGGTTTACGGAGATGATCAACTACGGTGAGTTAAGCCAGATGTTCGGTGTTGACTCGATGTCTGACTTCCTTAAGAATGACCCGTTCAGCTCTAATAAGCCAGTTACCGAGACCGAGATGGCCGGACAGCTTACTTCTCCGACGTCCACGGTATCGAATACCGGTTTGTGATCCTGTCTAAAATGAAGGATTAATCACTTCAACTTTCATTATCAAATTTTCTGTTGCACAACTAAATAAGTTGTACTAATATATGTCCGTTGAGTTTTGCCAAGACTTGCCGAAAACGGCGGTTTGGCTCGAAAATGAATTTTTTGCTTTCGCAACTTGCAAAATGAAAGCAACAGAAAGGTGGAACATTTATGGATTACACAATTGAGAATGAGTACCTCAACGGCCTCATGCAGAGCGTTATTGCCAGGAACGCAGATGAGCCTGAGTTTTTCCAGGCAGTTTACGAGTTCCTTAACTCTATTGCTCCTGCACTTCCCGTACACCCTGAGCTTATCGAGAAGCAGGTCCTCGAGAGGATCGTAGAGCCTGAGCGTCAGATCATGTTCAGAGTTGCTTGGATCGACGATAACGGCAAGATCCAGGTTAACAGAGGCTACAGGATCCAGTTCAACAGCGCTATCGGACCTTACAAGGGAGGTCTCAGACTTCACCCTTCAGTAAACCTTTCAATCCTCAAGTTCTTAGGCTTCGAGCAGATCTTCAAGAATTCCCTTACAGGACTTCCCATGGGTGGTGCTAAGGGTGGTTCAGACTTCGACCCTAAGGGTAAGTCTGACAACGAAGTTATGGCTTTCTGCCAGAGCTTCATGAGAGAGCTCTACAGACATATCGGTCCTGATCTCGATGTACCTGCAGGTGACATCGGAACAGGCGCACGTGAGATCGGCTTCATGTTCGGTCAGTACAAGAAGATCGTTAACGAGTTCTCCGGCGTTCTTACTGGTAAGAAGCTTTCTTTCGGCGGTTCCCTCGCTAGAACAGAAGCAACAGGTTACGGTCTCTGCTATTTCGTAAATGCTCTCCTCCGTGAGAAGATGAACACTTCTTTCGAGGGCAAGACAGTTGTTATCTCCGGTTCCGGTAACGTTGCCATCTATGCTACTGAGAAGGTTCAGCAGCTCGGCGGTAAGGTTGTCGCACTCTCTGATTCCAACGGTTATGTATATGATCCTGAGGGCATCAAGCTCGACATCGTTAAGGAGATCAAGGAAGTTAAGAGAGGCAGAATCAGCGAGTATGCTGATCAGGTTGCTTCCGCTACATACACAGCTGACGAGAACGGCTCCAAGGGTATCTGGACGATTCCTTGCGACATCGCTCTTCCTTGCGCTACACAGAACGAGCTTAACCTCGAGTCTGCTAAGACACTCGTTGCTAACGGCGTAAAGGTAGTAGGTGAGGGCGCTAACATGCCTACAACAC
>R26__coassemble_1730_pt1 | contig 10540 bp, 10 predicted proteins | sample R26__metabat2_low_PE_020 | metagenome-assembled genome bin R26
CCAATCATCTCAGTAAGGCCGTAGTTATCGTATGCCTTGATGTGGAGTCTTGCCTCCATCTGATCGCGCATCTCGTTGGTCCAGGGCTCTGCGCCGCAGATCGCCGACTTGAGCTTGATCTTGTCAACAAGGCCTGCCTTCTCGAGGTCCTCTGCAACGTGCAGGAGGTAAGAAGGTGTGCAGGCAATGGATGTGACGTCACAGTCGATCATCATGTCGATGAGCTTCTTGGTGTTACCGGTGGACATAGGCAGAACGAGAGCTCCGAGATACTCGGCACCGTAGTGAGCACCGAGACCGCCCGTGAACAGTCCGTAGCCGTAACCGACCTGGATGATGTCGTCTCTTGTGATACCTGCCATGGCAAGGCATCTTGCGACGCACTCTGCCCAGATATCGATGTCGCGTCTTGTATAGACTGCGATCTTAGGCTTGCCTGTAGTACCGGAGGATGCATGAACACGGACCATCTCTGATCTGGGAACTGCAGCCAGACCGAAGGGATAAGTATCTCTAAGGTCAGCGTATGTGGTATACGGGAGCTTGTCTAAGTCTTCGATGCCCTTGATGTCGCCGGGTTCGAGGCCGACTTCCTGCATCTTCTTACGGTAATACTCGACGTTGTGGTAGACGCGGTTGACTACCTTGACGAGCCTCGCACTCTGGAGCGCTTCTATCTCATCACGAGACATACACTCCTTTGCTTCATTCCAGATCATGTGGTTGCCCTCCTGTTATTTTCTTATGGCAGTCTTGAAGCCGTTGATCACAACGAGTGCAAGCTCTTTGCCATTAATATCGAAGCACTTTACTTCATACAGACAGATGGATCTGCCGTCTTTTACTATGTCTGCCTTGCAGGTAACCTTACCGCCCGGCCATGACCTCAGGAAATTCATTGATACCGCTTGTGTGACGGTGACCGTATCGGAAGGCTGTTCGCAGTTCTCGGCAACGGCGAAAGCAAAATCCGCCATCGTGTAATACACTGCGCCCATAAGGCCGCCGACTGCATTGAGGTGCCTTCCGTCAGGTTCGAGCGAGACAACGCTGTGCCCCTTCTCTACACTGTCGATAACGATACCAGTAGCTTCAGTGGCGTACTTGTCACCCTTGAAGAATTCTCTTACCTTCTCGATATCAGGCATCAGGCATTTACTCCGAGCTCAAAGGCCTTCTTGTTCATCTCAAGGAACTTCGCGGGAACGGTATTCTCGATGACCTTGACCCACTCTTCCTTGCTGATGCCTTCAACATACTTGGAGAATCTTCCCATCAGTACGATGTTTGAAGCCTTGGATGAACCGGCCTGTTCTGCGAGTGAGAGTGCATCGATCGCATCTACCTTCGCACCTGCTTCTTCCATCTTCTCGATGAGGCCCGTCGGATACTCTGCAGTACCTGCGATAACGGGCATCGGGTCTATCTGCTGGGAATTGGTTACGATCTGTCCGCCCGGCTTCAGGAACTCGACATACCTTGCTGCCTCGAGCAGCTCAAAAGAGATGATGTAATCAGCGCCGCCCTTGTCGATGATCGGGGAATTGACCTTGTCACCGAATCTTACGTATGTTACGACGCTTCCGCCTCTCTGGCTCATGCCGTGGACTTCGGAGACCTTAACGTCATAACCCTTGTCCATTGCCACCTTACCTAAGATCTTGCTGGCGAGAAGGGAACCCTGTCCGCCTACGCCTACTATCATTATGCTTGTTACCATGTGATCGCCTCTCCTTCCATCGTCTCGAAAGCACCGAACTTGCACAGCTCGCTGCATACCTTGCAGCCGAAGCACTGTGTCGCGTCTACCTTAGCGTGTCCGTCCTTGAAGGAGATCGCAGGGCAGCCGAGCTTCATGCAGGCCTTGCAGGACTTGCACTTATCGGGATTGACCTTGATGGCGGGCTGACGCTTGACCTGCTTGAGGAGCGCGCAGGGTCTTCTGGAGATGATGACCGAAGGCTCTTCTGCAGCAAGTTCTTCCTTAACTGCCTGCTCAGCTTCAGCAAGGTTATAAGGATCTACGACTCTTACTCTGCTGATGCCCATGGAACGGACAAGTGCTTCGAGGTCGATCTTGCCTGCCGGGTCACCGCGGAGGTTGAAGCCCGTTGTAGGATTCTGCTGATGTCCTGTCATACCAGTGATCGAGTTATCGAGGATGATGACAGTGGAATTCGTCTGGTTGTATGCGATGTTGGCAAGGCCTGTCATGCCTGAATGCATGAACGTGGAATCACCGATGACTGCAACGGTGTTCTTCTCGGCATCTGCGCCGAGAGCCTTGTTGAAGCCGTGCAGGGAGCTTATCGAAGCGCCCATGCACTCTGTTGTATCGATGGATGAGAGCGGCGGAGTTGCACCTAATGTGTAGCATCCGATATCGCCCAGTACCGTGATCTTGTTCTTGGAGAGGACATAGAACATTCCTCTGTGAGGACAGCCTGCGCACATTGCCGGCGGTCTTCCGGGAAGTCCGTCGATCTTCTTGCAGGAATGAGCCTCGGGTTCACCCAGTGCTCTCGCGATAAGTCCCTGTGAGAACTCGTCGATGAGAGGCAGAACATCCTTGCCTGTTACCTCAAGGCCTAAGGCCTTGCAGTGTGTCTCGATGATGGGATCGAGCTCTTCTACTACGACGAGCTTGTCTACGGAAGCAGCGAGATCCTTGATCTTCTTGACGGGAAGCGGGTTGATGAGGCCGATCTTGAGGACCGGATACTTATCTCCGAAAACTTCCTTAACGTACTGATATGAAGTCGATGAAGTTATGATGCCGATGGACTTGTCAGAACCTTCCTCAAGACGGTTCAGATCAGAAGTCTCGGCGAACTCGATGAGCTTGAGTGTGCGCTCTTCTACGATGGGATGACGCTTCTTGGCATTTGCAGGTACCATAACGTACTTTGCGGCATCCTTAACGTACTCCTTAACGGGAACCTCGACTCTCTCGCCGAGCTCTACGATGGACTGTGAGTGAGCGACTCTCGTGCACATCTTGAAGAGCACGGGCACGTCGAACTGCTCGCTCATCTCGTAAGCGGCCTTGATGTAATCCTTTGCCTCCTGGGAGTCAGAGGGTTCGAGCATGGGCATCTTTGCCGCGATGGCATAGTGCCTTGAATCCTGCTCGTTCTGGGAGGAGTGCATTCCCGGGTCGTCTGCCACAAGGATGACCATTCCCGCATTAACGCCTGTATAGCTGATCGTAAAGAGCGGATCGGCAGCAACGTTGAGTCCGACGTGCTTCATTGCACAGTATGACCTCTTGCCTGCCCTGCTCGCACCGTAAGCGGTCTCCATGGCGACCTTCTCGTTCGGTGCCCATTCGCAGTAGATCTCATCGAACTTAGCAGCTTCTTCGGTTGTCTCTGTACTAGGGGTTCCCGGATATGAGCTTGCTACGCAGACACCTGCCTCGTAAAGCCCTCGTGCGACGGCTTTGTTTCCCAGCATTAGTTCCTTCATCGTTACAACTCTCCTAATAAATAATATAAATTGTGAACTAATTGCTAATCATACTACAAAATCGCCGCCGCTTAAAGCACCCGTTATACTTCGAGTTTCTCGGCGCATTCGGCTATGAGGTCGATTATCTTGATCTGCTGAGGGCATGCAGACTCGCACTGGCCGCAGCTTATGCATGAAGATGCCAGGCCCATACCTGAAGTTACCAGGCTGTATTCGGTCTTAACCTCGTCGATGGGCTTTCCGTCCCTGAGATACAGGTTATAAGCACTGAAGATCTCGGGGATCGGGATCTGCATAGGACAGCCCTCCTCGCAGTATTTGCAGGCGGTACAGGGTATCGCCTTGGATGCGCCCATAATGGTCCTGACTCGCTCTACCGCGTACATCTCAGCAGGCGACAGAGGCTCGAAATCCTCCATGTATGACAGATTATCTTCCATCTGCTCGATGTTGCTCATGCCGCTTAAGACGGTAAGCACGCCCTCCTGCGATGCCGCGAACCTGATAGCCCAGGATGCTGCTGACGCATCGGGATTGAAATCGCGGAACACTTCCTGCACCTCAGGTACGGGATTGGCCAGGCTTCCTCCCTTAACGGGCTCCATTACAACGAAGGGCTTGTTGTGCTTTCTTGCCACCTCCATGTTGGCACGGCTCTGAACGTCCGGGTTATCCATGTCGGCATAGTTGACCTGAAGCTGGATGAAGTCCACGTCGGGGTGATCAGTCAGGAGCTTGTCCAGAAGGTCTGGACCTGCATGGAACGAGAAACCGTAATGCTTAACCAGGCCCTGAGCCTTGAGCTCTTTTACGAAATCCCAGAGGTTGTATTCGTCGTATTTGGTAAAGTTCTCACCCTGCAGGGCATGCAGGAGATAAAAATCAAAGTATCCCGCACCGGTCCTCTCGAGGCTCGTATAGAACTGCTTCTTGGCAGACTCTTCGTCAGTGCACTGCTGCCAGGCATTGAGCTTGGTCGCAAGGAAGTAATCCTGCCTGGGGTATCTCTCCACGAGCGCCTTCCTGATGGCCTTCTCGGACTCTCCCATATCGTACACATATGCGGTATCGAAATACCTGCACCCTGCTTCCAGGAACATATCCACCATCTTTGACGTCTGTTCAATATCGATGGATCCGTCTGTATTCTTCGGAAGCCTCATGAGACCGAAGCCGAGCTTCTTGATCTGTGACAGTATGTTCTCTTCCATAGTGATACCTCCCGGTGTGGTTCTAGCCCGATAGTAACATGATTTCGGCGCGAAAAAATAAGCGGGGGCGCATTTTCCCCCGCATATAACAAAATTGCTATGAATGTTATATCAGCATCACGGATGCCAGAAGAACCAGACGAACAGATAGCCTCCGAGGACCGCCGCCAGCGTGAAGGGTATTCCTATCTTGAAGAAGTCCCTGAACTTTACTTCGTAACCTGCCTTGCGGAGCATGCCGACGCCTGCAATGTTGGCTGAAGCGCCGATCGGAGTGATGTTGCCTCCGAGCGTCGCACCTACCAGAAGTCCGAAGAACAGGAAGTACGGCTCTACGCCCATGTTGGCTGCAACAGTTCCCAGGATCGGGAGCATCGTCGCAACATAAGGGATATTGTCGATGAAGGCGGAGATCACGACCGAACCCCAGACGACTATCGTGAAGAGCAGGAACATGTTGCTGCCGCCCGCATTGGCGATGAAGTCAGCAAGATCCTGCACGAGGCCGATCTCGGTGATCGCCGCGATGACAATAAACAGTCCCGTCAGGAGCGCACAGGTAGCATAGTCCATGGCCTTGAGCGCGTGGATCATGCTCTCCTTGGACTTGCTGAGGAACAGCTCGATGATGACCGTGAGTATGCCGCATACCATGCAGATAACACCGTTCGTGATGGAAGGCGTATCAGGTATGAAGGATGCGATGATGAGGAGCACAACGTGACCGAGCATCGTGACGGTCGGGATATAGTCCGTGACCTTGGTATGTTCATCGGATGTAACGGGCTCTTTGTCCTTGCGGAACAGGAACATGATTATCGGGATCGTGAGAAGGGCGCCGAGTTCTGTAGCGAAGAACATGCCGGGCCTGCCGTGCATCCAGAAGAAGTCGTTGAAGTTCATGTTGGCAGCACCGCCGAGCATGATGGAGGTCGTATCGCCTACGAGAGTGGCTGCGCCCTGAAGGTTCGAGGACACCGCGATCGACAGGATCATCATGACCGGAGATATCTTGAGCTTCTTGCAGATGGCAAGGCCAACGGGAGCGACCATCAGGACAGTCGCGACGTTATCGATGAATGCGGAGATAATGCCTGAGAATAACGACATCAGTACCGTTACCCACAGGACGTTCGGGGCGAGCCTTAAGAGCCACTCGGCTATCAGGTTCGGCATCTTGGATTCTATGAAGTAGTCTACGATGACCATCGTACCGAAGAGCATCATCAGTACGTTCCAGTCGATCGAAGTAAGAACCTTGTCTACGGGGAGCACGCCGGACACGACATAGATCGCAGCGGCAACGAGCGCTATTACGGGCCTGAACTTGGACAATGCGACCAGAAGGACATACATAGCCACAAACAGGATTATCGCGAACAACTTAAGATCGGGCATTATCTTCTCCTTTATTCCTTAAACGCGAAAATATTAAAGGAGAATGAGCTTTCAGTCAAGTTAATTGAATCAGCTGCAGAAAGATGCGATCTCCGTCTCAAGCAGTCTGAAGACATTAGCCACGAGGTATCCGTCGGCGACGGCATGGTTCAATCGCACGGTAACGGGCATCATGAGCCTGCCGCCCTCTTCCCTGTACTTGCCCCAGTTGACGATTGGCAGGAAGTACAGATAGCCGTCCGGAAGCTCGATGTTCAGCGAGTCATATGACAGCCAGGAGATGTAGGATGCGTCGAACCAGTTCGGGTGGCCTGCGGCATCGAGAAGGTATTCGCGGGTGGCTTTCGCGCGCTCGAGATCATTTACGGCATTCTCGTAGAACTTCTTATAGTCCTCGTAATACGTCGTGTAGACAGGCGTGCAGGTCTCGGTGTCTTCGTGGAAGACATACTGCGTCGGGTTGATGACGTCGTAGCAGACGAGTTCGTCCGACTGCCAGAGATACTGCATGCGGTAGTCGTCCCTGGAGTTGAGGACCTTGGTAAGAAGGTACAGGAAGTTGATGTAGAACTTGGTACCGGTCTCCTTGGAGCGTGATACGAGGTCAGTCACGTCGATCCTCGCGGTCATGGAGACCGAGCACTTGCAGTCCTCGGTGAAATGGCGGTAAACGCCCTTGCGGTAGTATTCTTCCCTGTTGATCACTTTATAGTTCATATCTTAGTCTTTCTCGTAGAAAACGATGTCCATGCGTTCGTTGATGCGCGCCGTCTTGCCGGTCTGATGGTAGCCCATCTTCTCGTAGAGGTGCAGATTGCCCGGTTCCTGCAATATGGTATCGAGCTCCCAGTGATGGCTGCCGTATATGGCCTCTGCAGCAAGCATGGCTTCCTGCGCATAGCCTCTGCCGCGGTAAGGAGGCATTATCCATAAAGGCGAGATGCGCTTTCTCGCGCCGTCACCCCTGTCGACGATCCTTATCACGCCGATGTCGGCATCTTCTGCCTCGATGAAGTAGTACGCAGAACCCGGCCGCGCGAACCTGGCTTCTATCTTGTCTACGCCTTCTGCGGCAGGACTGAGCTCGTAGTCACGGTACTTCTCAAGGAGCCCCGCGAAAGCCTCGACCTGCATCTTCCAGATCTTGTCCAGATCTTCTCTTGTTGCCAATCTTAACGTAACCATACCCGTCTAATATCCTACTACAAATTTGCCGTAATGATGTATACACCGTAATTGGTATAATAACTCGTAACAACTACCACTTAAGGAGACACTATGCAGGACAAAAAAGGCATTATCTTCGATATGGACGGCACGGTCTGGGATTCTTCGGCAAACGTTGCCAAGTCCTGGACGGTAAAGGTCCACGAAGCAGGATATACAGACAAGACGGTTACGCAGGACGATATCAAGCGCGTCATGGGCAAGCCGATGGATGTTATCGCAGACACGCTCTTCACCTACACGGAGAAGGGGCTCGAGAGAGATGCTCTCCGCGAGGCATGCGAGAACTATGAGAACGAGTATCTCAGACAGAACGGCGGCATACTCTACGAAGGCGTCCTGGAGACCTGGGCTAAGCTCAAGGAGATGGGTTATCACATCTACATCTTAAGCAACTGCCAGGCAGGATACATCGAGGCGTTCCTCGGATACTTCGATATCGCTTACGGACACCCCGAAGACCTGGTGGAAGACATCGAATGCTACGGCAACAACTTCCTGCAGAAGGACGAGAACATCAGGCTCCTGGCAGAGCGTAACGGCCTTACTGCCGCATGCTATGTGGGCGACATCCAGAGCGACTACGATGCGACATCCAAGGCAGGTCTGCCCTTTATCCACGCCAGGTACGGATTCGGCGAGATAGATGCCGAAGTTCCGTTTATAATGAGTTTTGGAGAACTTACTAAGGTCGTACCGGAAGTGATCGGCTGAACCATCAAGGGAGGTAATTAACATGTCCAAAGACGAGATATCGATCCCAATGATCCTCAAGATCGAGCGCGGCGTTACCGCACACATCGGAGACTACCTGAGAGACGCCGGTCTCACACAGGTCGTCCTGCTCTTAGGCAACGGCCTTACTGAGATGTTCGGCGAGAAGGTCTTCGAGTCGTTCGCAAATGCGGGCGTTACCGTGCTGCACCATCAGGAGATGGATACGGTCGACTTCGGAGACATAACGGATCTCGCGTTCCGGCTTCCCAATAAGACCCAGGCCGTCATCGGAATGGGCGGCGGCAAGGTAATCGATGCGGCCAAGTATATCGGATACATCCTGAGAATCCCTTTTATAAGCGTTCCGACGAGTTCGTCTTCTGACGGTTTCTCGAGTTCATCCGCTTCCCTCACGGTCGACGGTCACCGCAAGTCGGTACCGGCCAAGATGGCTTACGGCATCCTAGTTGATACCGACGTCATCAAGAGCGCACCCGTGAAGTTCCTGCACTCCGGCGTCGGTGATATGGTCGCAAAGATCTCATCTACTTACGACTGGCAGCATGAAGAGGATATGGGATATGACGAGGTCAATGATTTCGCGTTCATGATCGCCAAGAAGGCTGTGAACTCCTTTGTGAGAACGCCTTTTGAATCGATAGAAGACGACCTCTTCCTCAAAGAGCTCCTTGATTCGCTTGCAATGAGCGGCGTTGCAAATGAGATCGCAGGTTCGAGCGCACCCACGAGCGGCAGCGAGCACCTTATCTCACACGCTTTGGATTCATTCCTCGAGCGACCGCAGCTCCACGGCATTCAGGTCGGCATCTCTACATACATCATGTGCAAGATCACCGACCACCGCTGGAAGAGAGTCGACACGGTCTTCACAAAGACGGAATTCTGGGACTACTGCGCTACACTCGACCTCAAGGCCGACGACTTCAGCAAGGCCATAGACATGGCGCCTTCCATGAAGCCCCACCGCCACACTTATCTGCATGAAGAAAGATACAGAGAACTCGCCAAAGAGCTCCTGACGACAGACGAGAAGCTTAAGGCCATACTCCACTGATATGAAGATATTTGTAATAACACCCCGCATCACGCAGGAGCATAAAGACAAGATCCTCGCTGTCGCTTCAGAACATGGCGCTGAGGTCTGCTTCGGCACATCAGAGGAGGATCTTCCTTCAGACTTCGGCAGCCCCGACATCATCTACGGCTTCGGCATTAACATTGCCAGAGAGGACAGGAACCTCAAGTGGCTGTGCGTGCCTTCGGCAGGCGTCGACTACATGATGAATCCCGGCGCATTTGCAAACGACGACTGCCTTCTCAGCAACTCTTCCGGCGCTTACGGTGTTACCATCGCAGAGCATATAATCACCGTGACACTCATGATGATGCGCCGGATAACGACATACTACTCTGAATCACTTAACGGCAGATGGGACATGAGCAGACTGCAGCAGGATTCAATAAAGGACAGCCGCATCACCGTGCTCGGTACCGGCGATATCGGATGTGAATTCGCGAGAAGAGCGAAAGCTTTCGAGCCGGCAAAGATCGTCGGCGTAAGCTGGAGCGGCGTGTGCAGCGAGCCCTCGATAGATGAGATGTATAAGACAGACAGGCTGGATGAGATCCTGCCAGAGACGGACCTTCTCGTGATGAGCCTGCCGTCAACGCCTGAGACGACAGATATCCTGAACCGCGAACGCATCGCGCTTCTCCCCTCTGCCGCTTATGTCGTTAATGTCGGCCGCGGCAGTGCGATCGATGAAGACGCCCTGGCTGACGCGCTGGACAGAGGCGAGCTCGCAGGTGCGGCTCTTGATGTCTGCAAGACTGAGCCCCTGCCTGAAGGGAGCAGACTGTGGAAGACGAAGAACCTTCTCATCACGCCTCACGTCGCAGGCAATCTCACATTGAAGCATACGATCGACAAGAACGTCGACATGTTCTGTGAAGACCTGGAGAACTACCTTGCCGGGCGGCCGCTTCGATACGGCGTAGACCGGAAGAAAGGTTACTGATAATAAAGCCGGTCCGAGCGGACCGGCTTTTGTTTTGCGTTTGACCTTCTTATCAGAATCCTTCAACGAAGGACAGCGTCGTTACGGAAGTGATGCCTGCGTAAGTCTCGGAAGGAGCGGGCGAGCCCTTCGGAACGAGCACGATCTGGATACCCTCGAGTCTTGCGGACCTGCCGGCAGTACCTGAGTACTCACCGTTCTTAGCCCAAGAAAGCCACCCGATATCCTGAGCGTGAACTCTGTAGTAAACGTCATAGTAGTTTGCGACGTCGCCGTAGAGTTCGATCGCGATTCCCTCGAGCCTCTTTGCCTGACCCTGGGTGCCGCTCATCTCGCCGTCCTTGGACCACGAGCCTTCCCAGCCATAATCCTGAACGTGAGTCTTATACTGGATGCCGCCTGAATACTGGCAGCCCTCGAGGAAGATCTCGATACCCTCAAGTCTATTGGACTGGCCGCTGGTGCCGCTCATGCCGC
>R26__coassemble_1762_pt1 | contig 10412 bp, 11 predicted proteins | sample R26__metabat2_low_PE_020 | metagenome-assembled genome bin R26
TCTTTACTTAATTCTATTGAATAAGTTTACTATTATTAGATTGTAATTATTAAATCACTAAAGCAAAAGGTTATCAACAAAAATATAATTCCCGCCGGCACCGCACTCCGGCCTGACGTTCTGCCGCTTTTACGACCGAAAAGGCAAAGAATTGGCAAGGTTTTGATAGCGCCCGGCAGGCCTTAGTCTTATAATGTGCCGGAATACTTACAGGCAGGTGCTTATGTCGGCAAGACGCACGGATTTCAACATGACTCAGGGCGACCCGATGTCGATCATATTCAAGTTCACGATGACGCTTCTTCTGGGCAACGTCGCCCAGCAGCTCTACAACATCGTGGACATGATCATCGTCGGCAGGTTCGTCAATCCCGATGCCTTGGGCGCAGTCGGCGCGGTCGGCACCATCATGTTCCTCATGCTCGGAACGTCGAACGGTTTGGTCACCGGTTTCTCCATAGTCACCAGCCAGCGATACGGCGCGCGTGACCCCGAAGGCGTCAAATCTTCCGTCACCAACGGACTCTACCTCGCGCTCATCTCGGCAGCGCTCATCACCGGCGTGGGCCTTACGTTCATGCACCGCCTGCTCGGCTGGATGAACACCCCCGACGCGATCTTCGGCTACGCATACGACTACATCGCGACCATCTGCGCGGGCCTCATCTGCATGATCATGTACAACTACTGCGCGTCACTCATGAGGGCGATCGGCAACAGCAAGATGCCCTTGATCTTCCTGCTGTTCTCGTCCGCGCTTAACATCGGCCTCGACCTGCTCTTCATCGTCAGGTTCGGTCTCGCGACATACGGCGCGGCTCTGGCGACGGTCATCTCGCAGGCAGTATCCGCCATCCTCTGCATCATCTACATCTACTCGAAAATGCCTGCTCTCCGGCCTTCCGCGCGCGACTGGAAGATCCGCGGCGCCATCATCAGAGAGCAGCTCCACAACGCCATCCCGATGGCAATCCAGTACTGCATCACTTCGTCCGGCACTGTCATAATGCAGAGCGCGTTCAATATCTTCGGCAACGTCGCGGTCACGGCGATCGCCGCAGCGAGCAAGTTCCAGGGCATCATCACCCAGGGCATGTTCACGGTAGGCCAGACCATGGCTGCCTACGCCGGCCAGAACTACGGCGCGCGCAACATGCTCCGCATCCGCCAGGGCGTCAAAGCCGCGCTCAAGATCTTCATCGTCTATTCGATCGCAGCCGCGGTCTTCGCGATCCTCGCAGTGCCGCACGTGCTCTGGATATTCTTCGATGCTGAAGTCGACGTGTCGGTCTACATTCCGTGGGCAAATATCTACATTATCGAGAGCGCCGTCTGCTACTTCTTCCTCGCCATGATCTTCATCTACCGTCACACCATCCAGTCGATCGGCTATGCCGGAATGACCATGGTACTTGGCCTGGTCGAGCTCGTCGCGAGAATCATACTGTCGTTCTACGCGATAAACGTGCAGAACTATTACATCGCAGTCGCATCCGACCCGTTCGCATGGATCACTGCAGGCTTCTGCGGAATGTTTATCGCCCTCGCACTCTTCAGGAAGATCGAGAAGCGGTGGGCGGAAGAGGACGCCGGTTGCAATTCTGTTTTACAAAATCCCGAATCTTAAAACCAAAATAAAACAAAACCCGTTTGTCTGCATTTTGGTTTTACAAAATCCAATTTTTCAAAACGAAATGTCAACACCCGCCGCAGCACGCCGGCACCTGCCTGCGGAGCACGGCCTTTTCGCGCAGACGGAGCAAAACTTCCTGCGTAATTCGCGCCTCCCGCTATAAAAAGTCTCCCGCGCGTTGTGCTATACTTCAAGCATGGCTGAATTGTTAAAACATCTTTGTTCTTCCTGCGGCGGCCCGCTCATTATCGACACGGACGCGCAGCTCTACAGGTGCCCGTACTGCGGCGTCACCTACGACTATGCGTATTTCGATGAGGAGGACGCGCTGTCCAAGGGCATGACCGCTCTGAGAAGGGGCGAGTTCAGGACCGCGGCGGAGGTCTTCGACTTCATCCTGGCAAAGGATCCGCACGATTTTCTTGCGCTCCGCGGCAGGCTTCTCGCGAAAGCAAAAGTCACGGGCGTGAAGGAACTCAACAAGGCCGACGTGCTCCTGCAGATCCCGTACGATAAGGTTCGTGCGGAAGCCGAGCTCGAGGCGGCGGCAGAAGAAGACAAAGCATACTTCACAAAGCTTATGACCATCTTCAACCTGGGCGAAGAATACGCGCAGGCTGACAAGGACGAGAAGGACGCGGATCTTGCAAAGCGCAGACAGGCTTCGCACTATGATGCGGTCGCTGCGAGAAGGCAGGAAAGCGGCATTCCGATCAGGTCGGAGAATGGCGTGACCATGATGAATCCGATCGTGTTCGCTGTCATAGCATGGCTGGTGTGCGCGGTATGTCTCGTGGCAGCGCTGGTCTCAAAGGACGAGGAACTCGTCACCATGGCATGGGGCGGAGTGGCAGTCTTCGGAGTCAGCGGATTATTCGGTGCCCTCTCGGTTAGACGCGAAAGGAAGTACGCGAACCAGATAGAGGGGCTGGGTGGAGAACTCGAAGGCGCGGACAGGAAGCTGTCTGACATCAGAGATAAGAAAATAGAACTCCTGAAGTCCGTCAGGAAAGAATACGTGGAACTCAGGAGGATAGATCCGGAACTTAAGTCATCGTTTGAGAAGTGAGGTGGCGGCAATGGATGAAGTAACACATCTTTGTTCGTCATGCGGCGGCGGTCTCGTCCTTGATGACGTCGCGAAGATTTATAAGTGCCCTTACTGCGGCATTACTTATGACTATGACTTCTGGGGCGACGACGATGCTTTATCGCGGGGCATGACGGCGCTTAGAAGAGGCGAGTTCGACACGGCGAAGGATGCTTTCGATGTTGTGCTCGCCAAGGATCCGAAGCAATTCCTCGCGCTCAGGGGAAGGATGCTTGCCAAGGCGCGCATGAAGTCCATTCGCGATTTTGAGAACCACGGCCGCCTAGCTATGCGCAACTACGGTGTCATCCACATCGAAGAGGAACTCGAGGCGGCAGTCTCCACCGATAAGGAGTATTTCGAGAGACTGAGGGATATGTTCAAGCTCTGCGAAGAGTATGCGCAGGCCCAAAAGAAGATGCGTGAGGCGCAGGATAACAAGCGCAAGATAAACGCGGGCGAAGAAGACTATGAGATCGAGACGGCTGCGGCATTTGGAAGCGGATATAACACACCTGATTTCAAGTTAGGCTTAGTAGTAATCTCCGCTGTCGCTATTGGCGGTATACTTGCACTTGTGAACAGCTCTGAGGGAAACACCGCCGGATTGCTGGACGGAGCACTCGCCTTGGCTGTAATTATCGCAATTCCAATCATCGTCAGCGTTGTAAAGCACAGGAAAGATGGCGACGCTTTTGCTTCCGAACTTACCCGCGTGAATAACGAGAGGGAAAGAAGGATAAGACAACAGGAAGATCAGATAACAAAATACCGCGGAGAGAGCTGCGTCCTCATAGATAAGATCAACAAAGCATACGCCGTGATCCGCGAGGATGACCCTGAGACAAGGACTCAGTGGAAGATCGACATGCCGTAACAGGGTGTCCTTATCGGACCACGCCCTATCAGCTTACTTTATAAACAAACACTTCCGAGATCTCGTGGTCGTACCCTTCGTACAGGCCGGTCTTGATGCCGTCGACGATTATCGCGCCGCCGTCGTAATACACTGAAAAATACACTGCATGGCGGTACATCTGCAGTGTATTTTGACAGGCGCGCACGCGGGCAGGCGTTACTTATAGTCCTCCACGTCGAACTTCCTGTCACGGAAATAAAAGTCTCTGTCGGACTCGGTGATCTCGCGGACGGTGCGGCACGGGTTGCCGTACGCCAGCATGTTGTCGGGGATGTCTTTGGTCACGACACTGCCGCCGCCGATGACGACGTTGCTGCCGATCGTGACGCCCGGGCAGACCAGAACATTGCCGCCGATCCAGACGTTATCGCCGATGGTTATGTCGATGCCGTACTCGTAGCCGGACGCGCGCGACTCGGGGTGCAGCGGATGACCGGCGGTCGAGATCTGCACGTTCGGACCGCACATGAAGTTGTTGCCGATCTTAACCTTGCCGACGTCCAGCACGATGAAATTATAGTTCGCAAAGAATTCCTTCCCGACCTCGATGTTATACCCGTAGTCACAGTGGAAAGGGGACTCGATGTTAAGGTAACCTTCGCAGGTCTTGCCGAGGATCTCGCGCAGCAGTGCCTCGCGCTCGGCCTCCTTCTCAGGCGGAAGATTGTTGTATGTATAGAGCTTCTTCTTGCACGCCATCCGATCCTCCTTGAGCCCGTCCATCCAGGACTTGTAGGGGAGGTTCGCGAGCATTCTTTCTTTCTGGTTCATAGGCGGCTCCTTGTGCTTTTGGGTTAATTATAACCCGACCGCGTGCGGAGCCTCAGGCAATTCTTCGGCAAAGCTCTGCACCCGCCGTCAGTCGAAGCCGTAATAGCCGATCCTGGAGTTGACCTCCTGCAGGGCTTCGTTGTCGTCGATGTAGCCCGAGTACAGCTCGTGCGCGACGCCGTTGGTATCGTAGAAGACGAACTGGTATGTCGTGCCGTCGAAACAAAACTCGGAGTAATCTGCAAAACTGTCGTTCTCGTACGCGTCGACGCAGAAATTGTAGATGAATATGTAGTCCTCGTCGCTTATGCTCACTTCGCCATTCGCGCTTGAGCCGGAGAGGTATACGCCGCCGCCGTAGGTGACGTATCTTGTGTATTCTCCCTGCGGATCGGCCACGTACGCCGTGATCTCGAGCATCTTGCCATCGTTCTTTTTCAGGTTCTCGATGTTGGCTGCGTTTATATCGCTAATCCAGGCAGGAGTGCCTTCGGTGCCGCTGCCTGTGCTCTTGTGGCTCTTGCCGTTGCCCGCGCCCGCGCATCCCATCAGGCTAACCGCCATCACTGCCGCCAGAACTGCTGCCAATATCTTCTTCATGTGTGTTTCCTCCGCAAGCTTATGCCGTTAATACAGCCGCCGTCAGTCGATGCAATAATAGCCGATCCTGGAGTTGATCTCCTGCAGGGCTTCGTTGTCGTAGCAGTAGCCCGAGTACAGCGTGTGCGCGACGCCGTCGGTATCGTAGAAGACGAACTTGTATGTCTCGCCGTCGCAGACATCCTCGGAGTAGTCTGCGAACCTGTCGTTCTCGTACGCGTCGACGCAGAAATTGTAGATGAACAGGTAGTCCTCGTCGCTTATGCTCACTTCGCCGTTCGCACCCGTGCCGGAGACGTAAACGCCGCCGCCGTAGGTAACATAGCTTGTGTATTCTCCCTGCGGTTCGCTCACATACTCCGTGATCTCGAGCATGCAGCCCTTGTTCTTCTTCAGGTTCTCTATGTTGTTCTCGGTCGCGGTGTTCAGCCAGGCAATCGTGCCGCCACCCGTGCTCTTGTGGCTCTTGCTCTTGCCCGTGCCTGCGCATCCCATAAGGCTTACCGCCATCACTGCCGCCAGAACTGCTGCCAATATCTTCTTCATGTGTGTTTCCTCCAAATGCTTTATGCCATTAATACAACCGGCGCGCGAAAATGTTGCAGCGGGGCAGACCTTTTCGAGGGTGGGGCGGAGCAAAAGTCTACAAAAAAGTCTACATTCCTGCTGATTTGTAGACTAAATTGAAGACTTTTTGGCACGCGCCGGCGCAGAATTAACATCAGGCCGCGCGCGCGAGTGTTATAGTATACTTATCCAAAAAGGCACACTCCGAGGAGGGCACGGCTATGAAAAAGGGAAACATACTCTTCCTGGGTAATTCCGGTGTAGGCAAGACGACGCTCATCAATTCGATCCTGGGCACGGACGCGGCGACCGGCATCGGCACCAGGGGCACGACGCAGGAGCTGAACGTGTATGAGAACGAGGAGATCCCTTTCAGGATAATCGACACGATCGGGTTCGAGCCGACCAAGGCTTTCCAGCAGAACCGCGCCATCAAGGAAGTACAGAAGTGGTGCAAGAAGAGCGCCACGGACGGCGACGAGCAGACGACTATCGACCTGATCTGCATGTGCGTAGACGGCACGGCGTCAAAGTTGTTCCCGAAGACGATAGACGATTTCCTCAAGGCTATCTCGATCTGGAAGACGGTGCCGATCATCGTCATCATCACCAAGTCCTACTCACTCAGCGACAGGGACCAGAACGTGCAGATGGTAAAGGACGCTTTCGAGGGCAGGAGAGAGATCAAGGGCATCTTCCCGGTCGTTGCTGCGCCGTACCTTATCTCGAATGATTACGCGGTTCCGGCGGAGGGCGTCACGGAACTCATAACCGCGATCAACGAGTTGCTGCCGGAGGGCATCCAGGCGTCCAAGAACGACGTCACGGTATATAATCTCGAGCGAAAGAGGAAGCTCGCGCACAGCACTGTCGTCCTCTCGACGGGCGCAGGCGTTACGGTCGGCGCGGTGCCGATCCCGTTCCCCGATGCGCTGCTGCTGGTCCCCATCGAGACCGCCGAGCTCAAGGCACTCGCGAGGATCTACGAGATCGACGAGGGCGAGGGTTCCAAGAAGTTTTTCAGTACCATAATCGAGGTCGGCACGGTCAGTCTGGTCGCGCGCGGTCTTATCCAGGCGCTCAAGGCGATCCCGGGTGTCAACGTCGCGGCGAGCGTGCTTAATGCCATCATCGCGGGCGCCATCGTCACGGCGATAGGCGAGGGTTCTATCCTGGCGTTTGAGCGCATCTACCTCGGACAGAACTCCATCGAAGAGCTCGACTGGGTCAAGAAACTCATGGAAGAGCAGATGGGCAAGACGTTGATCGAGCGCATCACGGAGGGCCTTAAGCAGCTGCCTGCACAGCCGTCCAAGAACGACATCACGAACTTCGTCGTTACGATATTCAACTCCGTCAAGAGCGGCACTAAGCAGCTGCCGGAGAACGCAGGGCAGTAACGCGATGCACCACGCAGCCAAAGCCACCGCGCTCATACTTCTCGCGTCGCTCACGCTGGGCGGCCTGACGTCGTGCTTCAAGCCGAGCAAGTTCGACACCAACAAGTTCTACAGCGAGATCAAGGACGACGCGATCACCGACAAGGATGACATCGAATACAGGGACAAGGGTGTCTTCATGAAGACCTGCGCGGGCTTTGTCAACGCGCTTGACGACCGAGATGCAAAGGGCGTCGAGAAGCTCTGCTCCGACAAGCTCCTGTCCATGGACGGCACTGAGGACATGATCGAGGAGATGATAGACGGCTTCGAGGGCGATGTCATCGATACGAGCGTGCTGCCGACGGATCTCTCGGCCAATACCTACAGCCAGTGGTCCAATTCGGACCCGATAGATTACTTTGACGCGGACTTTTTTATCTACACGGACGAGCAGACATACTGGGTCACGCTCTCGCTTTATTCCATAATCGGCGACGACGACCTCATCGGCCTCAACCGCATCAGGATCCTGACGATCGACAAGCGCTTCAACATGGAAGTGACCGTGCCGGAAGGTCTCGAGGAAGGGGAGGATGTGGATCTGTACTTTTTCGAGGACGGGACGTCTGCGGAAATGGTGTACGAGGATTCCTGCGGGATGCTCGTCTGCTACGGCGACAGCTCGGACTTCATCGCGGTAAACATCGGCGTGGGCACGGCATATGAGGTGTTCAGGCTGACCGGCGGCGGGGACGAGATCGACAGGGACGACATCGACGACATCGACTGGAAAGACGAGGAGGAGGCGCTGGAGTTCCTGGAGGATTACGAGCCATACGCGGTCGGGCGCGATTCTGCCGTGGAGGGGTACTACACGCAGGCCAGGTTCTACCTTATCGACGGGACGGACGAGATGCTGTACGTCAACATCAACGGCGACGGCGTGCCGGAGAAAGTGATTTTCGCCGAGATCTTCGACCCCACCGAGACGTTCTCCAAGGACAAAGCGGAAGTTCTGCACTCGTCGAAAGACAACAAAGACTCATGACCAGGAAAACAACACTCGGACTTATTGCCATCTTCCTGTGGATAGCGTTCGCGGCGTGCGCGGCGGCCGTGATCGTGCTGGCGCATCAGATCCAAACGGCGCCGGTCGAGTACACGGAAGTCGAGGTGCTGATCACCGACATCCGCCACGAGCCCGAGATGCTCACCCGCGGCACGCATGATGTCGTGACGGTCAGGTATGAGGGCAAAGACTACGAGCTGATCAGCGTGCTCGACGGCGAGGTCCCGCAGTATCAGGCCGGCTACGAGGCGGGCATGCCGGTGACCGTGTATCAGGCCGGCGGCGAACTGTATTCGAACATAAACGGCATCAAGTCGCACAATGTAAAGGGCCGCACGTACGGAGCACTCGTGTCTGTCGGAGGCGCACTGCTGCTCGGATCGATCGTCGTGACCGGAACTTACTTTGATCTTGTGAAAAAGTCCCGCGGCGGCGCAGACAAGAAGGAGGTACATGTCAAATGACTGCGATCTTACTGGGGTTGCCCTTATATATAATCCTGATAGTTCTGACGGTTCGTGCTTTCAAGCAGGGCAAGAAAGGCCGCGGCGTGTTTCTCATCGTGCTCATGGTTGTGCTCGCACCCGTGCTGGCGATCTGCGTGCCGCTCATCGAGCTGATCATCCTCTTCGGGTTCGAGTGACGCCCAACGGTTTACCAAAAGTTCAATTCCGCATAACCCCGCATTAAAACTCTTTTAAAACTCTGCCTTTAAACTGAAGTCATAAGATCCTGCAAAGGAGGACGCGACTATGGCAGACATGAACGTTATCGACCTCGACAGATTCGTCGGCAGCAACGTCATCGACACGAACGACGTCATGATCTTCGTTAAGAGCCTCGACTGCAAGTGCGACGCATGCCAGACATGGTTCATCTACGACAGGCTCCCAGGCGGCCTCTGCCCGAAATGCGGACAGCCGGTCGAGATGCTGCGCCAGGCATAAGTTGTGCCGCCCCGGCAGGTCCCGACGATTAATTAAGTGATCAGGCGGAGTACCGTCCGCTGTGATATAAGTAAAAATGCTCCGGCAATTCCCCGCGCCGGGGCTTTTTTATGTCAATGGGGGTCAGTCTCGCGGCCGAAAAGCAGCTTCTCGCAGCTTGTGAGTAAAATGTGAGTGGCGGGGGCTCTTCTAGTCACATATTCTGCATTCTCCGCCGAAAGTGATGAATTTGTGAGTTCTGGGGCCGGATCTAGTCACATTCTACGCACAGGTTTTTCCGGCGGCCAAAGTCTCGGTTTGAATTCCGGTCAAGCAGGCAAATGTTCAGAGTTTTGGCATAGGTGCTTGAACACTTTACAGGTCATTCGGGCCGAATGGCCAAGGATTTGAACAAGGAGCTTGAACATAAACCGTGACAACCCGGCCGAATGACCAAGATTTTGGCTTAGGTGCTTGAACAACTTACTGAACATTCAGGGCATTTGTTCAAGGCGATGTTCAAGCGCATAGGTGAAGTCACTGAACATTAGCCAAAACAAAAGCGGCGGGGAGTGCCCCGCCGCCAAACTAGTACTACGCTTATGACTCTGACGGGACGTCAGGTTCGGGTGCAGGCGCGGGATCGGCGACTGCGGCGACGACACTTGCGGCGACTGCTGCGGCGACACCGGAATCGGCGCCTGAAGATGTTTCTTCGGCGGCCTGCGCAGTTGCGGAAATAACGTCCGCGCCGCTCAAGGCAGTCTCTGCTTTCTCATACGACTTGGCCTCGTCGCCTGCGGAAATCTCAGGAGCATTGCCGGTGCCAACAGGAGCACTCTCGCTGCCGGCAGAATCACCGCCGACGATGCTGTCAACCGTACTCTCATCGACCACCGGGAACGTCAGCGTCACCTTGAACAGGTCGCCATCGACATCTATCTCGAACTTACCGCCCTGGAGTTCGGTCATGCTCTTGGCGATCGACAGGCCGAGGCCGTTGCCTTCGGTGTTCCTGGAACTGTCCCCGCGGACAAACCTTTCGACCAGTTCGTCTGCGGTGATGTTAAGTTCTGCGGCAGACGTGTTCTTGAATACAGTAACCGCGTGCCCGTCCTCGACGCTGAGCGTCAGGTAGACGCGGGTGCCGGGCTGGGAGTATTTACAGATGTTGTTCATGAGGTTGTCGTAGATCCTCATCATGCGGCGGCCGTCGGCCATTATCGTGACCGGAGGTTCGGGCGCGGTCGTCACAAGGGTAAGCCCGGCGCTGTCCAGTTTCTCCTTGAACTCGCCGGCGGTCTGGGAGACGAACGTGCAGCAGTCAAGGGGAGCGGGGATGATCTCGAGGTTGCCGGTGGATGCTTTCGAGGCCTCAACGAGATCTTCGATAAGGCGTTTAAGCTTGTCAGACTGCCTTACCACGACCTCGGAGTATTCGTGCATCTTGGGATC
>R26__coassemble_1818_pt1 | contig 10227 bp, 9 predicted proteins | sample R26__metabat2_low_PE_020 | metagenome-assembled genome bin R26
GTATCGGTACATACCTCAACGCAGCTAACGCAGCAGCATCCTCTATCACATCACACAACGATTCTACAAACGCTGTTGTTGCTGTTATCAAGGATAAGGTTAGCATCTAATCTCAAACGACAACTAATCAGAAGGGCGGGGGATTTATTCCCCCGCTTTTTTCATTTCCAGATGTGACCAATGACTTAATATTTTTTTAACAAATTGTTAATTTAATCTTGAAAAGTACGAAAATCCAAGTATAATTAGACTTAAGAAGTTAAGGTCATTATCTGTAAGGAGACAATTATGAAGCAGATATCAAAGAGCAAAAGAGGATTCACTCTTACAGAGATAGTTCTGGTTGTTGCAATTATCATCATTCTGGCCAGCTCATTTGCTATTGGTGTAGCAGAGTATATCAACACAAGTGAGAAGGCTTCTGATCAGGTTGATGCATCTGTTGAAGCACTCTCTGAGAATATTTCCGTTAAGGAAGAAAAGCTTGAAGGCTACGGATTCTAATACAGGAGCGATTGGTTTATGAAGAGACAGTTTAAGAGAAAAATGCATAAGGGATTCACTCTCTTAGAGACGATACTTTCTGTTGCGATCATGGTAATCATTTCTACGATGCTTCTCAATGGTTTTGCAGCTACGATGGGTTATTCTTACCACACATCAGTTTATTCAAAGTCTGCTGCAGCCAATTATTCTGCAAGCATGAACACTCTGTCATCGCTGCACGATGCCAGTGCTCCTTATGAAGCAGACGGCAAGACAATGAAGCAGAATAATTATTACTATGCAGGATCTGTTGCTCTGGGTAAGGGTGTCTACAGTCCTGACGGATCCACATACGCTAATTACACATCCGGTGTAACCATTGCGTTCGAGTCTAAGGCCGGTGTGACAACAAATGCAGCTGGTTCTTCTGTTCTCAACAACCTCAACGCTGTTGAGTTTGCTTATAAGGAAGTTCCTTCAGATCTTGATGTAGGCGGTATTATCGAGAATGCATCAGTTGCAGCTAACAGACGTACATTCTTCTACTATCCGACATACAACTATGATCCTTCTAAGATCGATTCAGCCGCTGACCCGATGAATGAAGCTTATCTTGGTCACGTTAACATATACCTCATCAACAAGGGTACAAATGCAGGTAAGTACTGCTGGGGTTACCTGACTGATAATACGGATGCAACTACTTTCGTAGCAGTCGGCACACCTTTCTCAATGGGTTAATACAAGGCATAAGATCAGAAGCGGAGGATGAAAATGAGACGCATATATAAGAACAGACGCGGATTTACACTCGTCGAGATGATGCTTTCACTCGCAATCATTGCGATTGTATTCGGACTTACAACGGCCCTTATGGTAAGCATCAACGATTCCTTTACAATGACATACAATCTGAATGATGCTTCCGACTATGCAGTTCTGTATGGTTATGGTATCGAGAACTCTGTCATAGCACAGGTAAGCCAGAAGAAGGGTTCCACATGGATAGTTGGTGATTACACAAATGAAGGTGTTACTGAGAAGTCCATCCTTATGTGTAACGGTGAACCCGTATTCCTGCCTCATCAGATGAAGACGAAGGAGAGCGGAACAGGTAACGTTGTTGATAAGTGGATCATAAAGATGTTCTTCAAGACAGAAGGTTCAATGGTTTCCTATGTAGTTCTTGTTTACGACAATTACTGCAATCCGACAAAGCCGTTAATGTATAAGTACGAAGGCAGCTTCTGGCTCCCGCATTCCACAGCTGATATCAAGGTTGACACAGGAAGTGCGACAGATGCCCTGGCACCCGGATACTATGCAAAACTGATCTACAAAGCCGGATCCTGATAACAAAACAGACTACAGGCCCTGCCGACCGGCAGGGCTTTTTTATTGCAATTGAACTGTGATAGAATATGACAAAAATTCAAGGGGACAAAGAATGAAGATCAAAGTCGGTCTCGATATTGGCGGAAGCACGACCAAGATAGTCGGGATAAATGACGGCAAGCTCGTTGCAAAGGCAATCGTCAAGGCAGCTGACCCTGTGGCATCAGCATACGGCGCGGTCGGCAAGCTCGTTAATGACAACAACCTGAAGATCGAAGACATCGAGCAGATCAATATGACCGGCGTCGGAGCTTCATTCCCGACAGCTCCCATACTCGGCATCAAGACGGTAAGCGTCAAGGAATTCATGGCAACAGGTCTCGGCGGACTTTACCTGTCGGGTCTGGAGAAGGCCGTGGTAGTCAGCATGGGTACGGGTACTGCATATCTGTATGCCAATAGGGACGAGGTCACTCACATAATCGGATCCGGAGTAGGCGGAGGAACGCTCATCGGCCTGTGCAATTCTGCAGTAGGCGTAGCAGATCCCGTGAGGCTCTCAGAACTTGCCGAGACGGGTGACCCCAATAATCTTGATCTAACGATCGGTGATATCACCAAAGATGCGATTCCGGGACTCCCGATGAATGCCACGGCCGCTAACTTCGGCAAGGCCCTGGATGCAGTTAAGAAGGAAGACGTATCCGCAGGTGTATTCAACCTTGTGTACCAGTCGATCGGCACAATGTCCGTTCTGGCCTCAAGATGCTGCGGAGTAAACGATATCGTATATACAGGTCAGCTGACCTCATTCAAGCAGTGCAGGGACTACCTGATGCCGTTCAAGGATCTATATAACGCCAACTTCATTATTCCTGAAGATGCGGTATTTGCCACGGCGATCGGCAGCTGTCTTGCCGGGGAGTGATATAGGTGGCAGATAAGCAAAAGCAAAGAGCGTATGAGCTCGATTTTCTGCGCGGATTCGCGCTGATCATGATGATCTTCATGCATTCTGCATGGGATATCCGCTACGAGTACGGCGTGGATACATTCGGATTCCTTGAGGCGGACTGGTTCTGGGCAATAGTCCATCCGTTCTTCATAGTCATATTCGTAGGCGTATCCGGCGTGTGCTGCACTTTCTCCAAGAACAATATCTTCAGGGGCTTGAAGCTCCTGGGTATTGCCGCAGGACTGAGCCTTGCAACCTGGCTCATTACTACATACCTGAAGATATACTGCCTCATCATATTCAATGTCCTCGCCATGCTCGCTGTGAGCATACTTCTGTATTCGCTCATCGAGAGGCTGGAGCGCACGGCCAAGGCAGATCCCAGGCTGGTCAACGTCCTCATCGGTGCAGCCGGAGCATTCTTTGCCGCTCTCGGAAGCAAACTGGAATGGCTGGATTATTCGACAGACAATCTCATATTCCTCCCGGTAGGATTCAAGATGAACTCAATGCCGTATATGGCTGATTACATGCCGCTGCTTCCTTGGCTCGGCGTATTCCTGATAGGATGCCTCGTAGGAAGAGTCTGCTATGCGGAGCGTCAGTCGCTACTTCCTGCCAAGAACAAAACGGCAAAGATGATAATGGCTCCCGTCGAATTCGTCGGCAGACATTCCTTGATCATATATCTGGTACATCAGCCTATCGTATACGGCGTCATGTACCTGATCTTCATGCTAATCAGGCGCGGATAAATGAGAATCAGGAATAAGGGTAAAAGGAAGATAATCCGCAAAGTATTGCTGATCATATTACTGATCGGTCTTCTGGCGGCATTCTGGTTCCTGCCCAATCTGATGACACGCCGCGCCGGCGACATCTACTCGGCATATATCTTCCCGATAATCGCAGCTCCCGCCAATGCGATCAATACCCTCTTCCATTTCTCGATGACCGAGAACGTGGTCGTGCTGGGTTCGCTCTTCCTGGTGGGGCTAGTGATATATTTCGTGGTAATGCTTTTCGTGAGGGGCGCGAGAGGAAGACTCGGGTCATTCCTGTACAAGTCTCTTGCGATTGTCCTTACGTTCCTGGTCGTCGCGACAGGCGTGTTCCAGCTCATGCACGGGCTCAACTACAGGCGTTCCACCGTGGTGATGCTGCTCGAACTTGACGGGGAGGAGCACGACTTCGACGATTATGCGGCAACGCTCGATTGGGCGTACAAGGGCATGGTCAAGGCAAGGGCAGACATGGGAGAGGATTTCGAAGGTGTCGCGCACTCGAAAGAAAGCTTTGAGTCGAACGTTACTTACGCCAACATCCTCATAGATACCGTCTGTGCCAAGTACGACATACCCGTAAGCAATAATTTCGTAAGGGCAAAGCCCGTAACGCTCAGCAGGTACTGGACATACACGGGAATCGTAGGCGTTTACGATCCGCTCCTGGGCGAAGCCAACATCAATACAGACTATATGGATCCGACGACGTTCCCCATTACGATCTGCCACGAGATTCTGCACGCCAAGGGGTTCGCGAGCGAGACCGACTGCAATACCCTGGCGGCCATTTGCTGCCTGTCTGCAACGCGTGCGGACTTCAGATATGCGGGTTACTTTACGATCTTCTGGAGCCTTCTCGGAGTTACGAGCGAATACGCTGTCGCGGAAGGCAAGACATTGCCCGATTATCTCTGGGACGAGGACATCTTCCCCGTATACCGCGACATGAATGCCAGCAATATGTACTGGGAAGGCATCACTGAGGAAGTGAAGTATTTCGAGAAGCTGTTCGGATTCAATCCGGATAAGGCGGGTTCTGACATGAACAACGCTTTCCTCGAGGCGAACGGCCAGGAGGGCGGAACGGAGACGTACACCGTCCCCGATAATGTCTATGTCGATTTCTATACCGCTTATGTGGAGTAACGGCGATGCTTGAAGTTAAGCTCGAAGGCCACAACAAGTATTACTGCGTATCGGATGTGGTCCGTCTGTTCTATGACGGCCTCTGCGAGGACAAGGAACGCGGCGCGGTAACGGCTGAATCAGGCCCTGACCTCGTTATCACCTGCGCACTGGAGCCTGACGGAAGGTCTGTTACATATTATGGCGATAAGGCTTTCGTGCCCGAAGGAGAGCCGCTGGAAGCAGGAAGAGAGATCAGGAGGTCGCTGTACCTGGCTCTGGCTGAGATCTCCGGCAGGACGATGCCCTGGGGATGCCTGACGGGTATAAGGCCGACGCTCGTGGCATACGAGGAGAAGACCCCTGAGAGCCTCATCGAGAGATACTATGTAAGCCCGGATAAGGCGGAACTTGCCTGCCGTACTGCTGAAGAAGAACTCCGCTTAACGGAGCTTATCCCCGAGAATGACCTGAACATCTACGTCGGCATACCTTTCTGCCCGACGAGGTGCTCATACTGTTCGTTCATATCGCAGGACATATCGCACCACATGAACCGCCTGACATCCTATGAGGAGGCGCTGGAAGCTGAGATCAGGCTCCTGGCTCCGAGGATCAACAGAAGGGTAAGTTCGATCTACGTCGGAGGCGGCACGCCCACGGTCCTTCCTGAAGCTGAATTCAGGTCGCTCCTTGACTGCATCTACAGTGAGATGGCAATTGACGGTAGCTGCGAAGTGACGATCGAAGCCGGGCGCCCGGACACGATCACGGAAGACAAGCTCATGGCGATGAGAGAACACGGTATCACGAGGATCTGCATCAATCCGCAGACGATGAACTCGGATACGCTGGCCCGTCTTAACAGGAGACATACCGCCGAAGATATCGTGCGCATATATGAGATGGCGAAGACCATGGGGTTCGAATCGATCAACATGGATCTCATCGCGGGACTTCCCTATGAGACAGCAGAAGACTTTACGAAGTCGCTTGGCAGGGTGATAAAGCTTGATCCTGCCAACATCACGATACATACGCTCTACAAGAAACGCAGGGCGGAACTGTCCAAGGAGACGGTGCTCGACCGTGCGGAGTCCAGGGGAAGCCTCGCCGATGCCGTGAAGGGCGGTTATGAGATGCTCTATGAAGCAGGATATTACCCGTATTACATGTACCGCCAGAAGGATATCGGTCACGGCCTTGAAAATACCGGCTTTGCCAAGGGGGATACGGGCTGCATCTATAACGTGGCGATGATGACGGACATGAGAGATGTCCTGTCCTTCGGTGCGGGTTCTTCGAGCAAGAGATGCTTCAGGCAGGAAGGCGAGGAGTACAAGAGGAGAGTGGAGCGCTGCTTCACCACCAAGAACGCCATCGAGTACATCAAGGACTACGCTGTGGCAGCCGAGAGGAAAGCCGGGTTCTTCGGCTTATAAATATTGCTCCCATCCATCAAAACTTGCGCATATTAATTTGCAAGAAATATACCGTAACTTAATATAAGTTCTTCAGACCTTGTAGTATCATTGGAATTCCTGTAAAGACGACTTTTACAAAAGGAAGAGAAAATGAGCAAGAAAAGAACAATGGTTATCGACGAGAAGACTCCGCTGCTTCTGCTGGCGGGGCCCATGTTCCTCGAACTCTTCCTGAATACCATGCTCAACAACGTGGACATGCTGATGCTTAGCCACTACGACGAATATGCGGTAGGCGCGGTCGGCAATGCAAACAACATCATGTTCATGATGAACATCCTGTTCAACGTCATCGCTACTGCCACGAGCGTTGTTGTAGCGCAGTATCTTGGCGCCAAGCAGTTCGGCAAGATGAACATGATCTATTCTCTTGCAGTCATGGTCAATCTGGTCGTCGGCATATTCCTGAGCGGCGCCTTCTGTGCAGCCAATCCGCTCATCATGGACCTTCTCAACGTCTCTTCCGAGATGCGTCCCCCCGCGATGATCTACATCTACATCGTCGGAGGCTGCGGCTTCCTCACGGCCGTATTCAATGTAATGCTCCAGATCTTAAGGTGCAACGGCCACACCAGGATCGGCATGGTGGTCACGCTGGTCATCAATGTGATCAACATCGCAGGCAACTATATGTTCCTGTACGGACCGCTGTCCTACCTGAAGCTCGGCGTCGCAGGCGTAGCGATCGCTACCGTCGGCGCCAGAGCCATCGCCGTGGCTGCGGTGCTCGCATTCTTCTTCAGGAAGAAGATCGGAAAGATATCTCCCAGGTATCTCAACCCTTTCCCCAGGAAGCTCCTCGCGAAAATGATCAAGATCGGCCTTCCTTCCGGAGGCGAGAACCTTACATACAATCTCTACCAGACGACCATGCTTTCTTTTGTAAACTCCATGGGCAACGAGTCGGTACTCGCGAGATCTTACTGCAATACGCTCATCTCATTTGCGATGATATTCTCGAATGCCTCGGCCATGTCCACGCAGATCATCACGGGACATCTGGTAGGAGCAGGCAAATCGGAGCAGGCATATAAGAGGGTATTCAAGACGCTTCTTACATCCATGCCGATAACGATAGCTCTGGCGAGTATCAATGCTCTCATCTGCGGATACACACTGCAGTTCTTTACGGAGAATGCCGAGATAATCGCCTTGGGGCAGATGATAATGATAGTGGACATTTTCGTGGAGATAGGAAGATGCCTTAACATGACGTTTGTCTGCAGTCTGAAGGCCGCCGGCGCGTATGTCTTCCCGCTCATAATGGGACTTCTGTGCAACTGGGGCCTCGGCCTCACGACCGGTTATATGGTCGGTGTGGTAATGGGAATAGGCGTTGCCGGGATCTATGCCGGGACTGCCACGGATGAATGCATAAGAGGCCTGATAGTGATGTATTACTGGTACAAGAAGCGATGGATGGGCAAGTCCGTCGTGGACAAAAATGATGAATCTGAGTATGAATAAGCAGTCTGATACAGGCTGCTTAATTCATAATTAATATTTATATTATTCACAATAAGTTACGGAGTTATAAAAGCCTTTCATAATCGACCATGCTACAATTACGGTAAATAACTATATTGGGAAGGGCTTTTTATGAGAACTGTATTATCAGTAGTCTTTGGAATATTGATACTGGCACTTCTCGTTTGCATGGAATTAGCCAGACGTTCGAAGAAGCCCATCGGCAGATATGTTGCCTTTGTATTGGCAGGCTTGGCGATCCCCGTTCTCGGCAATCTGATAATCATCCTCTCGACAGAGAAGATGCTCTCGGTCATCGGATACTATATCTATTTCATCGGAATGGACATCGCGATCTATTCGATATGGCATTTTGCTTTCGCGTACTGCGATCTCAACAAACCCAAGAAAGCAGTCAGCGCTTTGCTGGCAGTGTTCTTCGGCCTTGACCTGATCCAGTATATCCTTAATCCGTTCTTCAGCTTCTCGTTCATAGTGGATAAGCTCATGGTCGACGGTGATGCATATGTCAGGCTTATCCCGCTTGCCGGACAGACATATCACAGGATAGTATGCTACGGTCTGTTCCTGGCGATCCTTATCATATTCATCGTTAAGACCGTTAAGGTATCGAGGGTCTACAAGGCAAAGTATTCCGTTATCTTATTCTCGATGCTGGTGATGGTCGCAGTGGAATCGTATTACATCTTCTCGAGACAGCCGCTCGATCTGTCGATGATCGGTTTTGCAGTATTCGGATTCCTCGTTTACTTCTTTGCCATCCACTACAGATCGACGAAGATCCTCGATATGCTCCTGGCTAGCATGGCTTCGGATATGCCTGATGCGTTGTTCTTCTTCGATAACAACGGCAAGTGTATCTGGACGAATGAGCCGGGCAGGAAGCTCATAGGTATCAATAACAATAACTATGACACTGTCAAAGATAACCTGATGTTCCTGTTCGACGATATCGATCTGGAAGACAGCGGCTGGTCCAAGAGAGTAACGATAGGTGAAGGCGAAGATAAACAGTACTTATATCTGGCCATGAGATCTGCTGTGGACGAGCAGAGCATAATAACGGGTTCCTACTTAAGCGTACGGGATATTACCGATGAACAGCGTGAGATGAAGCGCGAGATCTACAATGCCACTCACGATGCCCTCACAGGTCTCTACACAAAGGAGTATCTCTTCGAGCTTATCTCCCAGAGGCTCGAGTCCGACCGCAAGACTGACTATATGATCGGATATATCGAGATCGCTAACTACAGGATGATCAACGATGTATTTGGTCACGAGTTCAGCGAGTATACCCTTAAGAGCATTGCCAAGTACATAGAGAGTCAGACAAGCGATAAGGTCCTGTACGGGAGGATCTCCGACGATTCGTTCGGCATACTTCTTGATAAGGGAACTCTGAACTTCGATAAGATGGAGAGCAAGCTTGAGAACTTCACTATCAAAGACGATAACCTCGAACACAATATCCTGATCCACATTGGTATCTACGATATATCCAAGGATGATGAGATCGATGTTCCGCTGTTCTTCGACAGCGCGCGTCTGGCAACCACAACGATCCGCGATAAGTATGAGAAGCACATAGTCTACTATGATGATGACTTAAGGAACGAGATCATCCACAATCAGCTCATCTCCAATCAGGTCAAGGAAGCCATCGAGACAAATCAGATCAGGCCTTATCTCCAGCCTATAGTCGATTCACGAGGAATGCTCGCAGGAGCAGAGGCTCTGGTCAGATGGATCCATCCGGATGAGGGATTCATGAATCCAGGAGAGTTCATCCCTGTCTTTGAGCGTAACGGACTTATCTCAGATGTTGATAAGCATATGTGGAAGTGCGCCTGTGAGATGCTCGCCGACTGGAAGGAGAGAGGCATCGACAGCTTCATATCGATCAATATCTCTCCGAAGGATTTCTACTATCTGGATGTTGTGACAGAGCTTAAGTCGCTTGCAAAAGAGTATGAGATCAACCCCAAGAGGCTGAGAGTCGAGATAACGGAGACTGCCGTCATGTCCGATTCTATCGATATCCTTAAGCTGATCGCCGATCTGAGAGAATACGGATTCATCGTCGAGATGGACGACTTCGGAAGCGGATACTCATCGCTTAACCTGCTCAAGGATATGAGCATCGACCTGATCAAGATCGACATGCAGTTCCTGAAGGATTCCGAGCGCAACCTGAAGTCCAGCCTGATCATCAAGAACATCATCAATATGTCCGAGGATCTCGGCATCGATACACTTACTGAGGGCGTCGAGACGGCAAAGCAGTACGAGATGCTCTATGACATGGGCTGCCAGCTCTATCAGGGATATTATTTCTCGAAGCCTCTGCCGAGAGAAGAATTCGAAGCGCAGTGGCTCGACTGATAAGCAATTCCTATTCCTGCCAACGAGAAACAGCCTTTTACAACCAGTTCCGCAGGCGCATAGCGCCGAGGATCTGTTCGTATGTTGCAAAAGACTGTTTTGAGTTTTGGTCGAGGTGACAGGATTCGAACCTGCGACCCCATGCTCCCAAAGCACGTACGCTACCAACTGCGCTACACCTCGA
>R26__coassemble_1883_pt1 | contig 9981 bp, 5 predicted proteins | sample R26__metabat2_low_PE_020 | metagenome-assembled genome bin R26
CCGCCATAGATGCCGCGCTTATTGTCTTCGAGGTCGTTGATGAGCTGGCACGCACGGATCTTCGGAGCGCCCGACAGAGTGCCTGCGGGAAGCACTGCATCGATCGCATCGAAAGCCGTGAACTCGGATCTGATCTTGCCTCTTACGGTAGATCCGATGTGCATGACATGTGAGTATCTCAGGATATCGTGGAAGTGCTCGACTTCGACGCTGCCGAACTCGGAGATCTTGCCGAGGTCATTTCTTCCCAGGTCTACGAGCATGTTGTGCTCTGCAAGTTCCTTCTCATCCTTGAGGAGCTCTGCTTCGAGAGCCTTGTCTTCTTCATCGGTCTTGCCGCGCGGTCTTGTGCCTGCGAGAGGGAATGTGTGAAGGATGCCGTCTTCGAGCTTTACCAGAGTCTCGGGAGAAGCTCCTGCGACCTCAACGTCTGTACCTGAGAAGTAGAACATATAAGGTGAGGGATTGATGGTCCTGAGGATGCGGTATACACCGAGCATGCTGCCTTCGTATTCAGCTGAGAGCCTGTTGGATAATACGATCTGGAAGATGTCTCCTTGGCGGATGTGCTCCTTGGCCTTCTCCACGATATCGCAGTACTTCTCCTTGGAGAACAGCGGCGTGATCTCGGACTTAAGGCGTCCTGTCTTCTCTGCTGCCGGCTTGCCGTATCTGATGAGGCTCGCGATCCTTGCAAGTTCCGTCTTTGCCTCTTCGTATCCGCGTGCAGCGTCATCGAGGCGGATGTTCGCGATGAGGATTATCTTCTGACGGAAGTTATCGAAAGCGATGACCTTGTCAAAGAGCATCAGATCGCAGTCCTTGAAGAACTCCTCGTCCTTCGCGTTAAGCTTCAGTGTCGGCTCTGCGTACTTGATGTAATCGTAAGAGAAGTAGCCGACGAGTCCGCCTGCAAAAGGAGGAAGGTAGGCGAATCTCGGGCTCTTGTTCTCTTCAATTATCCCGCGCAGTATCTTGCCGGGGTTATTGGTCATCTCAGACTTTGTCTTGCGGTCCTTGCCCGTGACGGATACGATGCCGTCAAGGCATGTTACTTCGAGTGTGGGCTCCATTCCGAGGAATGTGTATCTTCCCCACTTCTCAGAGTCTCCGCAGGACTCGAGCATATATACGTGATCTGACTCACCCTTCAAGATCCTTAAGACCTCAATGGGAGTCCTTACGTCAGATAAGATCTCCGTGCTGACGGGAACGCAGCGGTAGCCTGTCTCTGCGGCATGTTCTGCGATCTCCAATACTTCATTCCGTGAAGGTAAAAACTCCATGCAGTGCTCCTTTCAGTTCAGAGGTTGTTGGACCTCTCGTGTTCGGATCCTGTGTGGAATAAAAAATCCCAGACAGGATATCTTCCTGCCTGGGACGAATAAACTTCGCGGTGCCACCCTGGCTTCACATCATCGCTGATGTATCTCTGCGGGATACCAACATATCCCCGGCTTCTTACGCGAGCCTTACGTCGTACATTTGATACGCCCTCCGCGGTCCATTTGATGATCTGTTGTCCGCCTTACTCTCAGCAACGAAGGCTCTCTGTGGGATCATATATCACCGTTATCTCCGCTTCAACGGTTTGAAATTGTTGAGATAAAAATAAACTTTGATATGGCTGTTGTCAAGCACTATTTGCAAAAAAAGAACTCCCGCGGAATTGGCGCGGGAGATTTTGTTCTTAATATTAAGTTGTAAGCTCAAGAATTGCTATTGGGATTCCGGCTCACTTGCTGAGATTACTTCAGTATGTTTCTAGATGACCGAACCAAGGAAGACCAATAGCTTACTTGATCGTGATATACTTCCCATTGGTCTCACCTCCTGCTTTCCATCACTCGATTTCCTTTACGTACTGTATATTTCAAGTGATTGATTCCTTTTGTTGATGGCTTCAGTATAGCACCGGCATGGTCAGAAATCATTAATAAAAAATGAACGATATCTGACATTCAGATTACAAATACACGGGCGCGTAAAGAATCAGAATCTGATGTTACTTTTAAGTGATGAAGCTGCTTCCTCACCTGCAAAATACTTCACTATCTCGAGCCCGAAATCGTGCGATGTTCCCATCGCCTGGCTTGTGATGATGTTGCCGGATCTTACAACCGGTGCATCCTTGTCGACCAGGGCGCCGTCCTTTTCGAGAGCGTCGAAGAAAGACGGATTGCATGTGGCAGGAACACCTTCCAGAAGCCCGAGACCTGAGAAGATGGTAGGAGCTGCGCAGATAGCTGCGATGCCCTTGCCCGCATTCTTGAATTCCACCACTGCATCCGTAAGAGCCTTGGTCGAACCGAGATTCTCGGTTCCCTTGATGCCGCCCGGAAGGACGAGCATATCGTAATCGGCAAAGTCGATGTCCTTTATATTCTTATCGGCTGTAATGACCACTCCTCTTGAAGCGGTAACGGTATTGCTCTCCATTACCGATACGGTGTCACAATCAAGTTTTGCGCGCCTCAGAAGGTCAACGGGCGTTATAGCCTCTACTTCTTCACTTCCGTCTGCTATGAATACTGCTATCTTTGCCATTTTTGTAACTCCTGTCATATAATTAATTATCTTGAATTATACATCATGGAGGGTTTCCGATGGTCAAAACGAGAAAGCTGATGAGTGTTGTCCTGACAGGCGTAATGCTGCTGTCCGCAGCTTCTTGCTCTTTGCTCGATCAGGATAAAAAGCCAAAAGAAACCGATCCGGATGACATCATCGAACTTGCCGAAGATTTCGGTAAGAGCGTCGTGACTGCCGATGCGGATAAGATACTGAAGAATTTCGAAGACATCGACGACGATGATGCCGAGAAGTTCAAAGAAGATCTCTCGCTTGATGACCAGGATGAGGACAATGTGTATCTTAAGGAATACATTGCCTCCACCATGGAATACGAAGTCGACGAAGATTCTATGGAGATTAAAAATGATAAGGCTTCGTGTGATGTTTACTTCACGATAGTAGATTACATGGATTCCACCGGAGACCTTGCAGGTGAGGTAAATGAGTTCTACGATGTGCTTCTTGCATGCAATTCCACCATCAAATACACCGTCGCGCTGGACTTTGTCTATGAAGACGGAGAGTGGATCCTTCTTCCCGAGTGCTTTGATGATCTCGACAAGCTGTTCACTTATGTAAATTATGAATTCGACTTCGTGTACTTCGTTCCTCCGCAGGCCATAGATGCCTGCTGGTATAACAGCGACGGAGATTACGTGAATACCTCATACATTGAACTGGATGTCTACTTCGCGGATATCGCAGATTGTGACATGTATTATAACGTCAGCAAGGATGGAGAACTGATCTATATAAGTGAAATGAGTTATGTCGGAAATGATTACTATTATGCCGGGTATGCCGACTATATGAAAACCGATGATTACGGTGATTACCTGGAACCCGGCGAATACACTATCCAGGTCTATACCGCAGGCGACCAGTGGGTGGCCGAAGCGACAGCCTCTGTATCCGTATCCACATATGATTATGATGACGGACTTCTGGAAGGTGTGGATATCGGAGATGAATATACGATCTATGACGATTCCTTAGCAGATATCGATGCGATGCTTTGGACTGATATGAGCGGAGGCGAGAAGCTCACCGGTGACAACACCTATTATGCCGATGCTCAGGATCTGTGTTTCTGGTTATACCTTAACGATTATGATGAGACACTGTATTATGCGGTCTACTACCTGGGTATGACTACGTCTGATACAGTTGATATCAATGTATACAACGCGCTGGAATCAGGCAGCATTGACCCTTATACATGCCCGGACATGTCCAAGTGTTATGAGTTCAACTATTCTTCTGTTATAACGCCCGGCACTTATGTACTTGTCATAGCCGAAGACGCAGACAGCCTGACCGATCCTTACATCGTCGCAAACTGCTACGTTATCGAGGATACATCTGAATAACGGAAGACTTGAAGCTTATTTCTTTTTATACAGATTGATCTCGTCCTTCTGGTTAGAGAAGACAAGCTCATAATCACTGTTTGATGCAAGGTAGTCATCCATCGGCATGTTCATTGATACGGCAAACCAGTCGAATCCGTAATCTTCTATGAACTCATCGTAATCAAGATCCCCTGCCCATGCCGCATAAGCCTCATCGAGGAAAGCCTTGTCTCCTGCGATCCTGTGATAGTAGAGCTCAGGCCTAGCATCGAAGTAGATCTTATATCCGTCTACAAGGAAATAATTGCCGGAATTAAAGTCTGTATAGAGTGTGACTTCGTCCGGCGCAGGAAGGGAGTCTATCATGATCTGCCTGTCGTCAGACTTCTCCAGGTTATATTTCATTATGAGAAGTATCGACAGAGTTCCTGCAGCAACATACGCCCAGCGCATCATCTTGTGTGAGCGCTCAGTAAACTTCATGTTGGCGACCAGCATTCCTATCGGGATGACGAGAGTCCAGCAGCAGCGCATGAACACGAACGACATAGCAAGGCATCCGAGCGTCATGAAGATCTGATTTGATGTAAGCTTCTTCTTTACCGCAGCATAGATGAACAGAACGATCACAATGGCCTGCATCGCCGTGTAGAGCGAAGGAAAATGAGGCGGCTCGACTTCTATTATGTGGAATCTCTCGAGAGAGCCTCTGGCATATGTAAGGAACAGAGGTCCGCGGACGCCGAGCGGACTCAGCATGGAGCATAGTATTCCCAAAATAACAGCCCCGATCGCGTACAGGTCTATGCGGAATCTCTTTGCCTTGATGACGGGAACATAACAGAGTATCCAAAGGATCGGATACAGTATATTCGATGCCTGCCAGTTTGCCTGGAAGATGAACACGGCTGCAATGCCTGCGAAAAACAGCGCAGTCTCCTTTGCCGTGTGCTTATCCTTATCGAAGAAGCGCTTGAGGAGCGTTATCTCGAGAAGCGATACCGATATCGTCACAGAGTATGGTCTGGTCGTGGCAAAGCCGCAGAGAAGTATCCAGCAGAACACGGCGGCATTGAAGCCTACCTGGTTGTTCTTCACGTTCTCTCTGCAGTACACGAAGAGACAGAACAGAAGGAATATGTTGAAGATGATCCCGAGTATCACGATACCCGTAAATCCGCCTGCAGCATACGCGGCATAATTCAACACATCGCAGAGCCACTGCTGGATGATGGTGGGAACGCCGGGCGTTACAAGCCAGTATGCGGTATCGGGAAGCGAACCGTTATTGACGATATATCTTCCGGTATCGATAAGAAAGTACGCATCCGCATTCGGATTCTGCAGAAGTCCCTGCGCAGTCGCAAAGATACCGAGCGCCGCCACGAGAAGTGCGTAGCTTATTTTATCAAGTGTAGTAAGGCTCTTTTGTTTACTCATACCGTCTATTGTAACATCTTCAGCCCTTGCTTTTTGATTTTAAGCCGTTAATATTTCTTCTATGGATAAACAGGCGGCAAAGAAGGTATTGAAGCACCTCGCGATCTTATTCGCGATAGGCCTCGCATACTATATCTTCTTCTCTGTTACGGGATTCGGCATACCCTGCGCATTCAGGACAATAACCACTCTCAAGTGCCCGTCGTGCGGTGTGACGCACATGTTCGGCGACATGCTGCACGGAGATTTTGCCGCAGCCTTCAAAGACAACATATTCCTGTTCTGCACATGGCCTGTGATAGGCGCGCTCCTCATCTACGCAGACTACAGGAATGCATCACATAAGAAGCTCCCGACGTGGTGCAACGCAGCGATCCTCGCCATCATCGTGATGCTCGTTATCTGGGGAATAATAAGGAATCTTCCGGTGTTCGGAGTTACCGCGATCCCTGCAGGGATCTGATCCGTCTTACAAACGCTCCACTACGTCTTCAAGGGAACCGACTATTACATCGGGGATCTTCTTTATCTCATCGTCAGGCTGAAGGATATCAGGCACCATCACGGTATAGAGACCTGCCGCCTTGCAGGCCTTCACGCCGTTGAACGAATCTTCCAGACCCATGCATACCGAAGGATCTAATCCCAGCATGCCGGCAGCCTTGACGAATATCTCGGGATCGGGCTTGGACCTGGTCACCTGGTCTCCGCATATGACCGCATCGAAATACTCCAGTGCACCAAGCCTGCTCATCTCATACACCACGTCTTCTCTTGAAGACGACGAAGCAAGCGCGGTCTTCATGCCGAGATCCTTCATCTTCTGCAAAAGCTCTATGGTGTACGGCTTAAGAGGCACAAGGCCTCCCTCGAACCGTTCCTTAAAGATCTTCCTCTTCTCGGCGCGTATGAATAACGCACCGGGCTCGGGACCGTAACGCTCTTCGAACATCCTGTTGGTATCGGTAACGTTCCTTCCGATGACCGAATACGCAAAGGTCCTGATATCTTCGAGGCCGTATCTCTCGCCTACAATGTCCCAACAATCGATGACGGCCTTCTCTGAATCCAGGATAAGGCCGTCCATATCGAATATTGCCGCTTCGAATCTCCTGTCTGTCATCAGACCTCCATGGATCCTTCGAATACCTTGTCACAGTTACCGGTCATGTATACGGTATCGTCTGTGTAGTTGATGATGAGGTCTCCGCCCTTGAGGATGACTCTAATGTCTTCACCCTTCTTGCAGTAACCGTTAAGGCAAGCTGCAACTACCGTGGCACATGCGCCTGTACCGCATGCCATCGTCTCGCCGGAACCTCTCTCCCATACGCGCATCTTGAGTGTGTGATCGTCAATTACCTTGACGAACTCAGTGTTAACGCGCTCGGGGAAGATCTTGTTGTATTCGAATCTCGGACCTATCTTATCGAGATCCATGACATCAACGAGTTCCGTGAATACTACCGCGTGGGGGTTGCCCATCGATACGCAGGTGATGTTGTATTCCTCGCCGTCGATATCGACCGGTCTGTCTACGATCTTATCGCCGTCCAGAGTTACCGGGATCTTCGAAGGCTCTAACTCTGCCTTGCCCATGTCGACCTTGACTCTTACGACGATGTCGCCGGAAGTCATGAGCTCGAGCTTCTTGATGCCGCTCTTGGTCTCGATGGTCATGTGTCTCTTCTTGTGGCCTCTGTAGTCATACATGTACTTACCGACGCATCTGATCGCGTTGCCGCACATGTTGCCTTCGGAGCCGTCCAGGTTGAACATTATCATTCTCGCATCAGCAACCTTGGAAGGCGCGATGAGGACGATGCCGTCGCCGCCTACGCCGAAGTGCCTGTCGCTCATGTAGACCGACAGAGACTCAGGTGATGCCACCATGTTCTCGAGGCAGTCGATGTAGATGTAGTCGTTGCCGATACCCTGCATCTTGATGAAGTTGATCTTCCTTCTCTGCTCTCTCATGTTGTTGATGTCAACGAGCTCCGTGTTGATCTCGCTGTATCTGCTCATCAGAGAGTCTGCGAGAGCATTTGCAGTATCAACAGCCGTAAGGCAGGGAATGCCGAGCATTACCGCACGGCGGCGCAGCTTAACGGAGTCTCTCGCGGGAAGCCTTCCTTTCGCGGAGGTCGAGATGATGTAGTTGATCTTGCCGCTCTCGAGAAGTGTCATGGTGTTGTTCGTGTCGGATTCGTGGATCTTGGATACGACCGTGACCTCCATGCCGGACTGTCTTAATGCAGCAGCAGTTCCTCCCGTGGCATAGAGCTTGAATCCGAGTGCGTCGTACTTCTTGGCGATCTCGACGATCTCGGGCTTGTCAGAGTCTCTAACGGTGATGAAGATACCGCCGTTCTTGTACATCTTGTAGCCTGCTGCGACGAGGCCCTTGAACAGCGCCTCCGACAGGTTCCTTCCGACGCCTAAGACCTCACCCGTGGACTTCATCTCGGGTCCCAGCTGCGTATCAACATCCGTCAGCTTCTCGAAAGAGAACACCGGCACCTTGACCGCGGTATAAGGCGACTGCCTGTAGAAGCCCGTGCCGTAATCCATGTCTGCGAGCTTCCTGCCGAGGCTTACTTCGATGGCAACGTCTACCATCGGGATGCCGGTAACCTTGCTCATGTAAGGCACGGTCCTGGACGCTCTCGGGTTGACCTCGATGATGTATATCTGATTGTCCTTTACGATGTACTGGATGTTTACGATGCCGATGGAGCCAAGGCCGTCGCAGATGGCAGCCGTTGTCTCCTGGAGACGTCTGTACATGTCATCGTAGATGTGTTTCGCGGGATACATCGCGATCGAGTCTCCGGAGTGGATACCGGTGCGCTCGACGTGCTCCATGAGGCCGGGGATGAGAACGTCCTTGCCGTCGTAGATGGCATCGACCTCGAGCTCTCTTCCCTGGATGTACTTATCGATGAGGACAGGGTTCTCGATGCCCTGTGCCAGGATGATCTTCATGTATTCGGTTACGTCAGCGTCGCTGAACGCGATGATCATGTTCTGTCCGCCGAGAACGTAGGAAGGTCTGAGGAGCACGGGGTAACCAAGCTTGTTCGCAGCCTCGAGAGCCTCTTCGCTCGTGAGGATGGAGAATCCCTTCGGCCTTGCGATGCCGAGGCGTTCCAGGAGCTCGTCGAACCTCTCTCTGTCCTCTGCCATGTCGATGGAATCAGCGGATGTTCCGATGATGTTCACGCCGTTCTCGGACAGTGTCTTTGTAAGCTTGATAGCAGTCTGGCCGCCGAAAGCGACAACTACGCCAAAAGGCTTCTCCTGATCGACGATGTTCATGACGTCTTCAGGTGTGAGCGGCTCGAAGTAGAGTCTGTCGCCCGTATCGAAGTCAGTCGATACCGTCTCGGGGTTGTTGTTTACGATGACAACGCGGTAGCCGAGATCACGGAGCGCATGTACGCAGTGAACCGCAGCATAGTCGAACTCGATTCCCTGGCCGATCCTGATCGGGCCTGAACCGAATACGATGACCGTCTTCTTGTCCTTGTCGCCTTCCTTCTCGAACTCAGCTTCGTTCTCGCCGCCTGCAGCTTCCGTGTTGTATGTCGCATAGAAGTACGGCGTGTGCGCAGCAAACTCGCCCGCGCATGTATCTACCATCTTGAATGTCGGCTTGAGGGAGAATCCCGGCTTGCTTCCCGTTATTCCTGCAAGAGCCTTGTCGGTGAATCCGAGCTTCTTTGCCGTCAGGTATTCTTCTTCGCTGAGCGCTTTGCCCGTGTGCTCGAGCTCGAAGTCGATGAGGTTCTTGATCTTTGCAAGGAACCACAGATCGATCTTGGTGTCTGCGTGGATCTTCTCTATGGTGACGCCTCTTCTTATGGCCTCAGCCACATAGAACAGTCGCTCGTCTGTTACTTCGATGACGCCTGCTTCGATGTCTTCGTCAGACAGCTCTGCGAGCTTGTCGAGCTTTAATGTCTCCGCATGGATCTCTGCTCCTCTTACGGCTTTCATCAGGGCGCTCTCGAAGGAATCAGATATCGCCATGACCTCGCCCGTCGCCTTCATCTGCGTTCCGAGGTCTCTCTTCGCATATACGAACTTATCGAAAGGCCACTTTGGGAACTTTACCGCAACATAATCGAGCGCCGGCTCGAAAGCAGCATATGTGTGTCCCGTTACCGCATTAACGATCTCGTCGAGCCTGTAGCCCAGAGCGATCTTGGTAGCGACCTTCGCGATGGGATAACCCGTAGCCTTGGAAGCGAGCGCGGAAGATCTGGATACTCTCGGGTTGACCTCGATTACCGCATACTCGAACGAGTTGGGCTCCAACGCGAACTGGCAGTTACAGCCGCCCTCAACGCCGAGAGCTTCGATGATGTTAAGAGATGCCGTTCTCAGCATCTGGTATTCCTTGTCTGAGAGTGTTACCGCAGGTGCGATGACTATGGAGTCGCCCGTGTGTACGCCGACAGGATCGAGGTTCTCCATCGAGCAGACCGTGATGACGTTGCCGTCCTTGTCTCTTACGACCTCGAACTCGATCTCCTTCCATCCTGCGATGCCGCGCTCGATCAGGACCTGCGTGATGGGTGACAGTGCAAGGCCGTTTCTCGCGATCTCATGG